>Ga0181347_1000366_pt1 | contig 14843 bp, 27 predicted proteins | sample Su13VDMM110SN_FD_130102 | JGI IMG/M metagenome (GOLD analysis project Ga0181347, IMG submission 130102) | Freshwater viral communities from Lake Michigan, USA - Su13.VD.MM110.S.N | ecosystem: Environmental > Aquatic > Freshwater > Lake | place: USA: Michigan | collected 2013-07-16
CTTGAAGTTTATAACAGCACTTATATTGGTCAGAAACAGTCACTTTATAAAACTTACTACATTGATGGAATAAATATCAATTTGGAACAAAGTTTGGAACCTTGTAACTGGTAATTTATAAAATTAAAATTAAAAATTATGAAAAATTTACTAATTCTAGTTTTCTTTGCCGTGAGTTTAACAGCGCTTATGTTGTTTCTAATTGAAGTAGCAACAAATATGTCCTTAAATATATAATGAGAATTAACCATTATTTAATAAAACAAAAACTATAATCTGTTTATAAAAGATATGGAAATCACAAAGGTTAGTTACGAACAAGTAGAGGAAAAATTTGGCAAAGTAAAACCAGATTTATTAGATTCTTCGGCTACTTATTTCGGATGTCTTATCAAAGACAAACTTGTTGGTGTGGTTTCTTATGTTGAACACGAACACTGTATCTATCTTTGCCACTCTTATGTCGATGATAATTGGAGAGGTCGCGGTATTTATAAACTTCTTTGGAATTACCGAGAATCAAAAATTTGGGACTCTGATAAAACAATTTATGCGCACTGTAATGTTGATAGTTTGAAGTATTTTATCAATAATGGCTACAATATCGAAAAGGCACTTTTCAAAGTGGTAAAGCACAATCAAAAAACAGATTATGACGAAAAATAAAGACGGAAAAAATTTATTTGAAAAAAAAATTAATATCTATGGAGCAATTACAACACCTGGTGAATTAATACGTGAAACCATCACTAATTTTTTGTGGGGTTTTGTTGGTAACTCTATTGTTCTTTTTATCTCCAAAGAATTAGATGCAATGGTGTTTATTAATTTTTTGATCTACTATAGCCTAATGTCTTATATTGTTAACAGAGCTAAATACACAACAAGACTTGGTAGATTCATTATACTTCCTGGAAGTGCTGCGCTCGGAGCTTTTGCAGGATATAAAACTGCTCAATGGATTTCTTTATTTTTCTAAAAACTTATAAAAATCATTAAATAAAAAAACTATGAAAACAATCGCTTACCTTTCACTATTTATCTTTTTCCTAACTTTGGGTTTCTCTGCTTGTAATGAGGATAATGGACAAAAAGCTCCTTTATCCAAACGAATGGAATTAGACTCTACCTCACGATACTCTGACCAAAACTACAAAGTCTATACACTTGAAGGGTGTGATTATGTTGTAGTTGGATACGGAAAAGACAGATGGGGTTCACACAAAGGAAACTGTAAAAATCCAATTCACTATAATCTTGGTGTGTGTGAAACTGGAATAGATACACTAGAAAAACATAAATAATGAAAAGAAGTAGAACTGATAAAATAATTGGTGGTGTCTGTGGTGGCATTGGTAAAGCCACTGGAATTAACCCGTGGTTGTTTAGAATATTATTTATTATATTAGGTGGTGGTTTTTGGATTTACTTACTTATGTGGGTATTTATCGAAGAAGAATCATGACTTTAGATGAATTAAAGTCTTTAAGACAAGGTGAAGTGGTTATTTTCACTAAAGTAGATGAAAGGATATGTGAGTATCATAATCATCAGACCGGTGACTATATGATATTTTTAGAAATTGAAGATTATAATAAGATTGGTTCTAGTAGCGATGTTGTTAATTTTTGTAGAAATAGTATCGATGAAACACATGTTATTTCACATTTTTCTTATGAGATATGCCATTATATAGAAAGAAAAACTCAATTAGAAAGAGAAGAGAAACTACAAGAATTAGGATTATGAAAGACTTATATAAAAGACTTACTGAAACAATAAACTCACTTCCAGGTATAGAAGTTAATGGTAGTAATTTATCTAACTCATTTGATAAGATTAAATCTAATTGGGGTGGAACTTGTCTTTTCTTTTGGTCTGATGAAAAAGATGCTGAAGGTCTTTTCTTTCTTACACGTTGTATGGATACTAGATATTGGGAATTCGGACATCTATGGAGAATTGAAATAACTTGTGGAGACCAAATACATTCAAATGGTGACAAACCAATTACTTATAATATTTACAGACCTTTTACTGAATTTAAATTCGAACCGGAAACTGAAGACCAAATTGATAAAGAGATAAGTTCACTAATTGATAATATGTACTATCACTTTCATCATGACAGTTTTATGACTGGATATAGTATGGATAGAACTAAGTATGATTTAAAAGAGTGGAAAAGAGAAATGAAGTTAAATGACTTAGGAATATGATAAATATACACAAGCTAGAAGATGGAGATATCATTAAGATATTACCAATGATTGATAAGAATAATAATATCACTTGGATAAAGATGTATGATTGTGTTGGTTTAAATACTAAGACATTCATCAGTGATAACAGTGAAAAAGGATATTTAAGAAGAATATCTCAGAAAATTAGAGAGCACTACAATTTTAGCCCCGGTTTGCGGTCAGGCAAATCTGCCTCAAATATTAAACTACCAATCTCAACCAGATATGCTATGAACATTTATATTAATGGTGAAATTCGTATTTTAAATGTTGGTAAGACTTTATTTGAAATGATTACAAATAACCCAAAGTTATGGGATATAAAAGGTAACCATCAAATCATTGTAGTTAAAAAAGAAATTAGTGCTGGTGGTGGTCAAGTTTATCCATCATTTAATAAGTCTTATGTTTCTGAAAAAAGTTGGACACCACCAGTGAATGATATAAACTCACAAGATGAATGTTTTTCTTATATTAAATCAAATCAACCAGACTTTGATAATCATCTTGAGAAGAGTAACATATTTAATCATAAACAATTACTTATTAATCATTTAGGAAAAGATATGTTATCTGAATTGATATCAGATGATAGAGAAAAGAAACTAGATAAGATATTAGTGTGATTAAAAGATGAAAAAGATATTTTGCTACGGAACACTACAACAAACATCAACTCAAATTGAATTGATTGGTCGAGAATTAACCGGTGATATCAGTTCAATAGATGGGTATATTATATTAAGAGATTATATCGACCCAGAAGATGGAATTGCTTATCCAAGAATTGTCGAACACCATTTTGGTTGTGTATTTGGAACAATATTTGAATTCACCGACGATGAAGTAAAAATCCTAGATAAATATGAAACTGATATGTATATCAGAAAAGAACTTTTAACAAAAGATTCATACAAAGTTGAAATATACTTACCATCTTATAAAGTTGGAACATATAAATTATTATGATAGAAAGATTAAAAGAATGTTTTAAGGAAGACTTTACTGATTGGTTATTAAAAAGCAATTGTCCTGAAGTTGGGCCATTCAAAAGAGAATGGGAGTTACCTCCAAGTATTCATCTCCAATGTGAAAGTTCGATAATGAGAAGAACCTTCGATAAAATACAATCAAAATTTTTACAGGATATATTTGATATTCTACAAAGAGAACCTTTAGCAGATTACTTTTGGTATGGTTATCCAGAACACGGTGGTAGATTAACTTATTCACTTCCTTCTCCTGATCAGCCTGTTCCAAGTGATGCATTAAGAGTAGATAAAATATTTCTAAGAGATATTAAAATAGAATCAATACTAAATTAAAATAATTAATAAAATGGAAAATTGGAATCCTAATGACTGGCAAGGTCGCCGTAAAGACCAATATGAATACTCAGCAAAAGTTGTATTTTACTCAATAATCGCTTTTGTTTTGCTTGCACTAACATCACTTTTATTGTCATGAGAATTGTAACACTTTTAATATCACTAATTTTTTACTCATCAACTTATGACGGTAAAATAATCGAAGTGAAAAAGTCTGAACCAAAAAAAGAAGTAAAAGTATTACCTCAAAATAATATCATCATCGGTGACTCTCAATCACCATTTGTTGATTGGGGCAGTGAAAGCTTTAAGTTAATCTCAACAACCGGTGGTCAAAGTTCTCTTTGGTTAGGTGGAAGAAGTTTAGGTTGGTTGTTAGAATCTGTTAAAGTTTACCCCGGTGATACTACAGTGACCGGTGTGGCAATCGTTGTTGGAACTAATGGTGGTTTTAATAAATCTGATAAGATATCTGAATTGGTAACTGAATGTAAATTAAAATTTCCTAACTCAAAATTCTATGTAGTTCAAGGTTCTTGGGGATGGGGCGGTGTGTCAAATAAAACTGAAAAACAAGTAAGAGATTACTATTTGAAGTTTGGTGAATTAGGTGTTCAAGTAGTTGAACCACCAATTGGAAAGATTGAGCCACACGGAAGAAAACCAATTTATAAGACAATTGGAAAAAATTTGGATAGTTTAGTGAGAATTTAGTATCTTTGTTTCACAACTTCATTAAGTTAATACATACAATATAATGTTCTTAGTTAAAAGATTTGTTTTAGATATCTACTTAAGGTTCTTTCTTATGAAGAAGTCGAAAAGAAAATCAATCTGGGATCTATAAGGTCGAGTCGGTGTTTGCTCGTGTGGGTTCGACTCCTACCTCGACCACTAAAAAAAATTAATTATGAAAAAAATATTTACACTATTTTTGTTAATGTTTACATTAACAATTTACTCTCAAACATCCACTCCTAATTGGTATACTGATATTTCATTAGCATCCGAGACTGCTGTTACTGAAAATAAACCAATGTTAATTCTTTTCACGGGAAGTGATTGGTGTAGCTGGTGCATTAGACTTCAAAGAGAAGTATTTAACAAAGAATCTTTCACTACTTGGTCTAAAGAAAACGTTATTCTCGTTGAGATTGATTTTCCAAGATATAAAGAACAACCAGATAGCATTGTTCAACAAAATAAATTACTACAACAACAATTTGATATTCAAGGTTATCCAACTGTTTGGTTTGTAAGTGTTAATAAAATAGATGATGTAATTGTAACTACACCGTTAGGTCAATCAGGTTATATTCCGGGTGGACCTCAATCTTGGATAGACAATGCAAATTCTATTATAAATAGTGATAAATAAAATTAGAACTATCAATAAATAATTGGTCCCATAGCTTAACGGATAAAGCCTCGGTTTTCTAAACCGATAATCCAAGTTCGATTCTTGGTGGGATCACAAAAAAAGAGACTCATATTTGTAAAAGAGTTTGTAAGGAATTTATCCTATTGGTGTTCCACTTGAACTCATATTCCTAACATCTCCTATATAAATAAGGTCTAGTGGTTTAAGTTCTAATTTTGTTCCTTTTCCAGCATATCTTTTACCATCTGCTAACCATTCTTTAAGACGTGATAAGTCTTCTACTCTATACATTGCTGTATAATATTCTTCTTTTTCACCTACTGATTCACTGCCTTGACAATGTTCATATCCATAACAAATATTTCCAAAAATATCTTTATATTCTTTTAGTGGAATCTCAACTTTACCAGTTTCTCTTTCAGATATTGTTAGAGATCTAACAGCTGGTGAAATAGTTTCTCGTTCAAATTGACAAATTACTTTTTCTACATTTCCTGTTTCTTTATATTTAGAACCAATAACGTTTTTAGACCAGAAGTTCTTAGCTTCTCTATAAATACCTGGGGCAAATATAGCTCCAAAAACTCCAGCGATAAGAGCTAATCCAATTCCTTCGTTAGTTGGTTGATAATTATCAAATGTTTTGCTAGATTTATGTAAATTTACAAACTTTTCATAAGTTTTAATTATTCTACTTTCTTTAACATCAGATTTAACTGGATTCAAATAGTTTACTGAACCTTTTGCAGCATCCTCTGGAGATTCAGTAAGTTGAGTTTTATCACCAGAATCACCAGGTTGTGGCATGTAGATTCTTGAGAACCTCTTTGGATTAGTTTTAGACCAGGCTACAAGTGAATTACAATTCTTGACATACATTTGTATAGCCTCTTCTTCTTTACCTTCTTTGATAAGACCAGCTGCTTTAAGTTTTCCTAAAACTTCTTCTTTAGCTTTACCTATTGTTCTACCAGCTGGATCGAAAGGAACTTTTTCATCCCCTTTTCCCCAAACACCTTTAATATATTCGGCAACTTTATCACCACTAAGTGTCAATAGATTCTCAGCTTCGAATTTCTTAGTAACAGACTTACCGTAAAGAGCTGCTAGTATAATGTGACAAAGATTTAAAGCTTGGACATGTGTAGTAATACCAGGAGCTTTTATTTCTGCTGTTATCATTTGACAATTAGGACTAGTAGCATAAGCTTGACTCCATCTATGATGACCATCCAATATATAAACCTTATCACCTAATCTAAAACACAACACAGGAAATTCACTTTTTCCCTCAAATGGTTTAGATTTCATCATAACAGGTTCTCTTAGTCCTTTTAATGCTTGGTCTAAATTTCCAAATTTATTTAAGATTTGATCGTCAATTGAAGCAGATGTTCCAATTTCTAATTGACTTGGAATCATATCTTTACACATTGCTTTACCCGTTACAATTGTAATTAATTCATCAGTTGGTTTTCCATCTGTAAGGCCTGATTTTATAAGTTTTTGCATTTCAGGTATTACTGGATTTCCTCCTTCCATATCTTTAAAGTCACAGATTGCTTTTAAGACTTCACCAGGTGTGGAGTTAATATCTACTAATCCTTTACCTTCAGTCTCTGGTTTTGCTTGAGCTGCTGGAGCTTCAGCTTCGTTTATCTTATTAAATTTTCTCATATTTTATATTTTTTTATATTGTTATATATTAATTTATTTTTCCATTTTTTCATGTGGTAAACCAATAATTAAACTATAAACATATTAATAATATAATAATTAAATTAAAATAGATGGCTGAGCAAAAAACAACACCAAAAACAATTTCAGTTGGAATTACAGAATCTTACTCTACTTGGATAGTTCGTGAATCGATTGAATTAAACATTGAAGATTATCCAGAATTGGAAGGTATGAATGAAGAAGAAATTCAAGATTATATCCAATGTAATTCAGGTGATATGAAATCTAATGATGAATATTCTGATTCTTTATATCATGAGTTAATTCAAAAAGATGTAGTTCGTGATAAAATCACAAATGAGGATTCAGAATTTTACTTTGACTAACTAAATATTATGAGCGAAAACAAAATACCTTACGCAGGACCCGATGGAGATTTTTATATGGAAGACGACGAAATGAAATTATGGGACAACACATTAATGGATGGGCTTAATGATTGGCAAGAAACAACTAAAGAAACTAAAATGAAGGAAGTAATTGACAAAATCAGAAATTATTACAATACTTGTTGTGATATTGATGGAAGACCGCCATATAAAGTAGACTTCAATGAGTTTCTTGATTCATTAGAAAAGAATTTATAACTTTGGTGGTTATAAATGAAAAAGGGGGTCTAAGCTTTATATTTTTAAAAGACCTATTGATTTGAGATGTTCACATATCTCCAATGCTACCTCTTCTGCATAAGTGATTGTTTCTTCTTCTTTATCACCATCTTCTAAGTTGTGACCGTTGACCTCTAAAGAGAGATGCATAGTCTCATGCATTATTAAAAGAACGTCTTTGTAACTCCTTCCAATTCTTATTTCATTTATAAATAGGAACTGCTTACTTGGATCGTCGGGAAATTGATTACAAAGTCCTGCGATATAAGCATCGTCAGGATTATCGTAACATTCGCTCTTTTTAAGTCCGTGTAGTTCTTCTACGCCGAAATAGTCAAATATATCTGAACTCTTACCTATGATTAGTAAAAAGTCTTTGTATTGTTTTGTTTTGATATCAGTAGCAAAGTCAGAGGACTCATTAAATCTTTTTAAGTATTTCATTAATCCTTATAAATTTTATTTAGACTTATTTGTTTGACTGAATCTATGAATTGTTCAAATTCTTCTAAGCTATGACCCATATCTGAGCAAAGAAAATCTAAGATTTGTTCTTTCACACCACCAGATAAAGCCGGAGTTTCTCTCCAAATAATATTACCTTCAAATATATCATAAAGCATCTTCTTAAATTTCTGAGCATTAGCTCTATCGGCCATATACCAACTTATACTATGATACTCCTCAAAATAGAATCCACCATTAGGTTTTAGAACAAATGTTTCTTTATTAGTTTCTTCATTATATTCATTTCCACCTTGTGATAGATTAAGACCAAAGGAACCTAAATAACATTTACCGTCATTATTAAGACCTATTTCTTTATCAAGAACATTTTGAGCAAATTCTTTAGATTCTTCAGATGCTGGTAAAACAGCAAAGTCAAATTGTAACCAAAGAGAACTGCTATCAAATGATTTCCAATCCTGGTAGTTTTCATCAAAACTATCATCATTCCAATAAAAATAAACATAGAAGTCACCAGTGAATTTACCATCACGACCATTTAAAGTCATTTTATAAGTTCCTAATTTAGAAGCTTCTTCAATGGCTTTTCTATTATCTTCTTCTTTTTCTTTCTCTTTAGTCACAAGGTGCCACTTCATTAACTCTTCTGGTCTTTTAACATGTCCTATCTTAGCCAATTTATCAGCAGCTGACTTATAAGTTCCAGACTTTAGTTCTTCATTATATTTTCTTAAATGTTTCATCTGTTTCTATATATTATTTTTTAATATACAAATCAAAATATTTAATTAAATATATACTAAAATGAAACATATAAAGACATACAAAATATTCGAATCAAATGATAATGTGATAAAGAATCTTACTGAGATTTGTTATGAATTAACAGATGGTAGATTTGGTATAAAGATATATGATGAGTTTCCTGGATGGGGTAGTATACCGGGTTCTGGTATGACTCTAACGGCACATCCCCATGTAGAACGTGATGATAAAATACTTTTTATTTATTTATCTGATTATAGGGATTATGATGGATTTTCTTTTGATGAGGTAAGAGAGACAGTCCTGAGATTAGTTGATTATTTAGGTGATGGATATAAAGAGTGTTCTGTTTTATCTGTTGGTGAACTTGAAAGGTCTAGTATAAATAGAAGAGAGATTGTTGAACACAATTGGTTTGGTAATTTAACTAATTTAGCAATTGTATACAAATGAGATTATTTATTTCTCATAACAGATATCTACCAGTTTGAATGTTTTCCATTCGATTGGTGGATGTTTTTCATTCCATGTTTTAACTTCTTCTATCTTTTCTAAAAATACATTGAAGGTTCTAGCGGTAATTGGTCTTACTCCTGTTGTTGGAACATTAGCTGGTTTAATCCAACAAGCTATATTTCTTAGTTCCCAACCTTCGTCTTCTGTCATATAATTATTTAGACTTATTAGATTATCTATATAAAGGTGTAGAGGTATATCTTTTGCTATTGGATTATCTTCATCGCCAATAAGAATTAAACATCTATCTATCCAAACTCCTGATTTCTTGTCTTCGAAACAAGATATATCAATTGGAATATCATTATCGGTAATATCAAAAAGTATTTCTTCAATGAATTTTTCGGTTTCGAATTCTGAATTCTCAAATAGTTTGTATGATTTAATCCATTTCATGGTTTTATATATTAAAAATAACAAATCATTAAAATTTTTGAAAATAAATTTATCCTTGCTGGGTAAAGGATGTATCGAAATTTGACTAAAAATGACATTTTTTTGATATTGGGACTCAGATATATAATAAAAAAATAAATTATTAATATGGCTGATATCACATCACAATTTTCTGGGCTTCCAATTGAAGACCTAATAGTTTCTCCTTTAGTTGGAATGGCAAAAGGACAAGCACAACTTAATGATGTAACTTGGAGATATATCTCTGAAGTAGCATTTGTAAAAGACGAAAAAACAGGTAAGACAAGCGCTCGCTCTTTAGATGTAGAGATGAACAGAGTTATGACTGATCCAACGGATGGTAAACAAACTTTACAAAAGATTTATACTCAAGTTCCTATGTTACCTTTAGTTCCACTTCCTTCATTGGCTATCACATCTGCTGATATCGAGTTTACAATGGAAGTTAAAACTTCTGAAGTTGATAAATCTTCTACAGATACAGAAGGTTCTTTTCAAGCTTCTGCTTCTGGTGGATTCTGGGGTATGAAATATTCTGTTTCTATGGCAGGAAAAGTTGCTACTCACAAAGAGAATACTAGATCAACTGACAATTCTGCTAAGTATAATGTAAAAGTTCACGCTGAACAATTACCAGCTACTGAAGGTATGTTGAGATTATCTGATTATTTAACACAAATGTTAGAGCCGTCTTTAATTCCATTAACTGAAGACCCACAAAGTAAGTAATAATAAAGTAATAATTTAAAAAAGGGGGCTTCGGTCTCCTTTTTTTTTTAAACTTTAGTCTGGTTTTCATTATAATTAAAAAGATAAAAGATAAATAATGTCGAAATTAAACGTAGAAGAACTTGTTAGTGGTCTTTTAGAAGCCGGAATGGTTGCTCAAAGAATCTCTGAAAGACAACATATCAGTAACATAGTTAACTACTTTAATGCTGACGGAACACCTAAAACTCAAATATTTAAGATAGGTGAAAAAGATATGCAAGTTCCGTTATTTATTTTAGCTGATCACTCATCAATTGGATTAGATGAATTAGATATTGAATTTGAAGCAAGACTTGTTTTTGGTGATAGTAAAGCATCAGATCTTAAAAGAAGTTTATTGGGTATATTCAAAAATAAAGACGGTAAAGTCAGTAAAGATGACCATCACAATATCAAATCAATTGAAGTTGATTCGGGTAAATCTGAAGATGGTTCCGGTATGGCAAAAATCAAAGTCAAGTTTAAATCAGATACAAAACCTGAAATGATATCAAGATTAATTGATTCATATATTCAAAGATTAGAAGAAACATCAACAAATAAAATCTAATATATGCCAATGCCTTGTCCTTCTTGTAAAACAACTTTGGGTTTAGATTTACAATTTATTATTAAGAATCCGATGTGTGTTTGTCCTGGTTGTGGTGTTATTTTAGATTTCAGTGTTAATGATGAGATTAAAGAAAAATATTCAGACGCAATGAGAACTATAAATAGTATAAAGAGTAAATACAAGGATATTGCAAAGTTCGGAGATAAATAATAAACAAATGATAAGTTTAAACAAAGGTATAATTGTAACAGAAGTTGAATCTATAATCAAATATATTAATGAGATTAAACACATACCAGTTCTTACTAAAGAAGAAGAATTTGAGATTTGTCAAAGAATTAAAAGAGGTGATGAAGAATCTATCACAAAGTTAGTTAAACACAATCTTAGATTTGTTATTCATATTGCTAAGAAATATCAGAATTTAGGATTAACATTTGAAGACTTAATTTCTTTTGGAAACTTAGGTTTATATAAGGCAGTAAAGAAGTTCGATCCAGATAGAGGATTTAAATTTATCACATTTGCTATTTGGTATGTTAAGGCTGAAATTACAGCGTCTTTAAATGAGTTATCAACAACTGTTAGAATTCCAAACTCACAAAGTGATGAAGATTTCAGTTGTCATGGTTTAGAACACGACATCACATCAAATGATGTTGACCGTTTTGATAAGTCTGATTTAATGATTGAGTTAAAAATGATACTTAATTCACTTTCTGAAATTGAGTATGATTCTATTACTAAATTTTATGGCTTTGGATATGAATATGCTTGGCCAATGGATGATGTTGCTAAACATCTTAATGTTTCTAATGAAAGAGCAAGACAAATTGTAAAAAAAGCGGAGGCAAAACTCAAAAAACACCCTAATTTAGATATTTTAAGAAAATATTTAGATTAGTAATCTAATAAATAAGAGTATGAAATTAGAAGAACTTGTTACTATAGTAATACCTTGTAAAAATGAAAAAGAAATCATTTTAAAAACTTTAGACTTACTGAATTATCAGAAAGATATTTGTAGAGTGAAAGTCATAGTTTGTGATGCATCAAATGATGGTGTCACAAAAGTAGACTTAATTAATAGATTAGAAATGAATTCAGATTATTTTGATTTATATCTAATGGACGGTGGTCTACCATCAGTTGCCAGAAATAACGGATTCAAATTAGTAAAAACTCCTTATGTTTTGTTTATGGATGCTGATGTCTTCTTATTAGATCCTAAAGTTCTTTTAAGGTCTATACTTAAAATTAAAAAATATAATTTAGATCTAGTTACTGTTAAGTTTCGTTCAGACAATGGTAAATATAATTATGTTTACAAAGTTTTTGATTTTATTCAAATAATTTCAAAGTGGTCAACACCATTTTGTTTAGGTGGATATATGTTAGTTAGGTCAAAAACTTTTAAAGATATTGGTGGTTTCGATGAAGAAATAAAAGTAGCAGAAGACTATATGTTTTCAAAACAGATAAATGCAAAAAAGTTTGGAAGAATAAATAACATTGTTTATACACCGCCTAGAAGATTTGAAAACAAAGGTGTTTGGTATATGTTACAACTAATGTTATCATCATTCTTTAATAAAAATAACAAAGACTACTTTACTTCTGACCAAGGTTACTGGAAGTAATTATTCTTCAGAATAGTGATTTATACACTTAATTACATGTGCTTTTAACCAAAATTCACAGTCTTTTAACTTATTTACAAATTTTAGTTCATATAAATAACATTCTAACTCTTCTTTAGGTTCAATTAATTTAATACCTTTATTCAGTATGTAAAGATGGTGAGTTTCGTGTATAATTATACAGGCTAAATTATTAATTGAATTCAATCTAATATCTTTTGTTGATATCATAACTGTTGATGAATCTGACGTTGTGGAAAAATTACCTAACCAAAATGTGATGTGAGTGCAATAATTTTCTACTTCAGTCCAATGTTCTGGACTGGTTTTTTTAATTAATAATAAAGCAGAATCAACTTGTGACTTCCAACCATCACCAACATCATCAACTAATATTTGTGAGAATAAATTAGTTGTAAAAAGTAGAAAAACAAAAATTATGGCATTTTTGAAACACATTCGATGATAGCTTTTTTTATAGCTGAAGAAAGAACTGTTTGATTAAATGGTATTGAACCTTCAACAAGTTCTATCATAACTGCTCTTACCTCAACTTCAGATTCACCGATACCTTGATAAGTAGCGCCTTTATAATAAATTTTGATACCGACTTGAGTTTTCATATCTGTTTTCTCAACACCCAATATTCTAATTGTGGTTTTAGGAGTTCCGAAGTAGTAAACTTCTAAATCTATATCATCGCCTTCATCTGACAAACAATATTTGTTAGATAGTTCATCTTCAGCAATTTGTTTTAGACCGAATCTAATATCTCTTCTATTTATTTCTTTTGCTTTACAAGTAGAGTAAACTGAATCTACAGTTACGCAATTTTGGCCAAATAATAATGTTGGTAAGAAGATTAAAATTGAAATTAAAATTGTTTTCATAGTGGTTGTTTTATTTTTTTTAAAAGTCGAATTTAGTACCAAGTAATATATTATTCATTAGTCCAAATTTTGGATTAGTATTCATGTTCATTCTCCAATCTACATTCAATTTAAATTTCTTTGATATCTTATATGAAATAGAATTACCAACTATAGCATTACAAGTCAAACTTGTTCCCCAAGATTTAGAATCTCTGCTATAGTAGTTATTTGAAAATGTTGAAAATAATTCAGGTGTCCATTCTATCTTATTAAATAATTTAAAGTCTTTATTGACCATAAAAACTAAAGTAGGAGAAGTTATTCTATAACTCTCACCATCTATAAAAGATAAACCAGTATTTACACCATAGTTTATTTTATTTTTAGTATTAAAAACAAACATAGCATTTGGACCGTGTGATTGGCTTTTACCAATTTGAGCAAATGAGTAAGATGTGAATAATTTAAATTTTTTATATTTTCTTGAATAAAAAACATTTATCGCTCTTTGGGTGATATCAAAGGTAGCAATTACATTCACACCAAATGAGTTTACACCATCAAATGATTGTTTAGCATATCCTGCTGAAAATCCAACTCTAAATCCACCCTCAAAAGTTGGATTCTGAATAATAGCCATATCTGCTCCTGCTAAGAATGGACTTGGTTTTACCATAGAACCACTTGGTTTAAAAGAATTAGCAGATTGAGATTGAACAAACCCTGTGTTGTTTTGTAAAGTTGATGGAGGTGAAGGAGCGACCGGTGGTGGGGCAGGTGGTGGAGCTTGTCCCAATGTTATAATTGGGATTAAAATTAAAATAAAGATTAATATTCTTTTCATTGTTTTGTTTTTAGTTTGTAAATCCTGTTCTTATTAAATAGAATGTAGTTGATCCACCATTTACCGGTGTTATTATCATTGATTGAACACCTGGGTATGTTGATTTAAGATTAGTTGTTCCAACCTTAATAACATTCCATTGAGTTTGGTTAAATATTCTATAATTTGGTGAATTCAACCAAGTAGGAAATACACCAGACGCTCTACCATAAATACACCAAGAATCTGATACATTGACTCTACCATCATTATTAATATCCATTTGATAAAATAACTTTGAATTTAAAGGTGTTCCAGAATGACTTAATTGATTCGGATAGTTTGCTTCAGTTGGTGTAAAATTTGGCATTGTCAAGCTTTCCAATCTAACTTCAAATTGATAAGATTGAGCATCTAAATTAGGAACCATTGTGAAATAACCAGATGCGTTTGTTAAGTAAGTTCCTTTTAAAGTAAATGACGATTCTGGAAGTGATGGTGTTAATCTAACTGAATAGTTAGTTGCAGTCCATTGAGAAGCATTTTTACCACCGACCGGAACGACATTAGTATTATTAGAGTTAACTAATCCAGCGGTTGCATTTGAAGCACCACACTGTGGTTTAGATAGATAGTTAATATCAATTACTCCAGAAGTCTCGTTTAAGACAAACTGAAAAGTATGTAAATTTGTTCCACAACTATAATGAGGAACAGC
>Ga0181347_1000369_pt1 | contig 14786 bp, 23 predicted proteins | sample Su13VDMM110SN_FD_130102 | JGI IMG/M metagenome (GOLD analysis project Ga0181347, IMG submission 130102) | Freshwater viral communities from Lake Michigan, USA - Su13.VD.MM110.S.N | ecosystem: Environmental > Aquatic > Freshwater > Lake | place: USA: Michigan | collected 2013-07-16
CGTTGTCTGTTACAGTAATTTTGTAAATAAGCTCCTGCGCTGGCTGTGCCCTAGCATCACAAGCCGCACATCCGCCAATGCACACCTTACATTTCCCGTCCTGCAACTTAGCCGCAGCCATTGCTCTCTTAGCTTGAAAGCCACCGCCCCACATCCCCTGCCTACGGGCCAGGTCGTCAAACGCTTCGTCCTCTGCATCTTTCATAGCCAACTCCATACAACTAGGACAGCACCAACCACAGCAAACAACACACTGAACATCGTGACCGCAACAAAAACAACACTGAAAATCATGTCCTCGTTTTCGTCGTCTTTCATTTCTCCCTCGCTTTCAGCATTGCGTCTGCCATCAGCCAACACATAGCAGGAAACGCATCAATGTCGTCCCCTACTTCAAAGTTAGCAAGTAACCCCTGCACAGCCAGTCCAGCGTAGTGGTCACGCAAAGTCATGTCGCGGGCAAAGCCGCCTGTCTTTTCCATCCATGTGTCGTCGCCTTTTGGCTGTGACATCAAGTGTGTTTGGTCTTTCATGCTTGCTCCTTTGCTAGTTGTTCATTTATCCATTCATCCAGTTTGCTGTGCATCCATGTGCGGCGACGTGCAATATCGCCGCCAGTTTTGATAAAAGCTGGGCCAGCGGTGAATACAAGTTCCTCCTCTTTGTTCTTGGAAACAGTTACCACCTCTTCATGCTCAGTGACTGCAAAGGTAGTCAAGATGCTTTCTTCTTTCATGCTTGCTCCTTCTTGGGCACCTTCGCTGCTTCGGCTTTCCTACGCGTGTAATAGTTGCGGGCGTAGGCGCGTTGGCGTTCCTTACGCAACAGTTCAATCTCTTCTTTATCGGCAATATGGTTGTTGACGATGTGCTTGAGTGCGTTCTGGAGACTGAGTACATTCGACTCCAGAAACTTAACCCGTAACGTGAGGTCAACTAGGGTATCAAGCTGTGACTCTAGGTAATCTAGACGGGCAAAAACATTCCATTTTTTCATTTGCATTCCTTGGTAAAAATAGCTGCCACTGTGGGGCATTTAGGTTGATAAGTCGCGTAGCCAAGATAGAACCCAACCACAACGATGGTGGCTACAAGTCCAATCAAAGCAAAGAGGTCTAGTAGGTATCGCATGGTGAGTCCCTTAGCTTTTGCTTCCTTGGTTATGAACACACGCTGTGACTGGACACCAGCCACGGCACGTAAAGTTAGGCTTCGCGTTCCACACGTTGTTCTCAACGGAGGACTGCAACTGCCCAACATCTGATATCCACGGGCCCCAAGTTTCATCTTGGTTATCCGCAAAATAGTCAGCCTTGATGAAGTCGTCAGCGAACAGGAACAACAAGCCCGCTTTGACTTTCTTTACTTCGGGGTAGTGCTTAAATATCGCCAGCGACAGCACTTCCAATTGTTTGAGGTCGGCGTACTGGCTCTTCTTGCCAGTCTTGTAGTCAACGGTCAACGCCTTATCACCTTGCAGAATGATGATGTCGGCCACACCGCGCCACCACACCTTCTTGTCAAAGAAGCCGCACGGCTCCAAGTCTGCTGTAAGCCCCAGCCGGTTCTCGCACAGCTTCTCTCCTTCGATGGCGCGGATAGACGCAAGCGCCGGTTCAATGGCTTTGTGCTTCTCAGGAATGGGTGCGCCTTCCACGATATATTTCTCAGCAATCTTATGAATAGTGTTGCCAAACAAGATGGCTTCACCGGGCGGGTCAACTACATCCTTCGCCACCTTCAAGTGGTAGTACTTCTTGGGGCACTGTTGGTACAACGCCAAGCTGCTGTAAGACCATGTGATATTCGCCATTAACAATCTCCGTAGTTACGAGCCATGCCTGACTCACAGTTAAGTGGTAGACCCGCTGCCCAAGCAGGGGGAGTCCGCATGCATTCTTCGATGTAGGCTTTTGCTTCCGCTGCGTCGGCTTCCGGAACAACTGAGGCTATGGCGTCGTGGACGGTCAACACAACGCGATATCTTTTACTAATCTGAATCATCTGTTCACCAATGATGCAGCGGGCCACCGCCTGACACAAATTCTCAGCCACCTTGCCGCCGTAAATCTTGTTGACCCCTGTGCGCGTCATGTAGGTGAACTCACCGTTGCTGTGCCTACGCAACTCAGGGTAGCTAAGGCTAAGCCCGTTGGGTAGTCGGATGCCCGTCAGGGGGTCAAGCACCATCACGTCAAAGTAGTCAACGATGGACGGCTTCTGATGGCACATCGCATCAAGCACCGAGGTGAGGTGTTCCCACCACGAGGAAATTTTGGGGTTGACCAACCGATACCGCTTGATAATCATCTTGCAAGTGTCTAGGTCTATTTGCTTGCCCATGTTAGCTAACTGCGCTTGAAACTTCACCGCGCCCATGCCGTAGCCCGCGCCAAGCACTGTGGTCTTGCCTATGAACCGCTCCTCCGGAGTTACGTTTATGGTGTTCTTCTCAAAGATTTGCGAAGCCATGTCCACGTACACATCCTGCTGCTCTGCAAACAGCTGTAACAACCGACGATGCCCCGTCAACCATGCAAGAACCCGCGCCTCAATCTGTGCCGAGTCGCAGTCGATGATGACATGCCCGCTAGGTGCAACGATGCACCGCTTCAGCTTGCCGCCCTCTGCGCCACGGCTGGGTAGATTCTGTAGGTTGACCTTGTCAGCGCCACCCCAACGGCCAGTGTGCGCCGCGTAGTATTTCAACGGAATAGGTAGACGCCTGACGGCACCGCCGATAGGACCTCTACGCGATATGGCAATGAACCGCTCGGTGCGCGTCTCCTCCAGCGTCGACTTAGCCCCCACCCGTGCAGCCACCAACGCTTGCACAATCTCGTTCGGGTGCTCAAGCAGGGCCATGAAGTCCGCATCGCTCTTGGCGAACGCGTAGGTTTCCTTCTCTGGATTGGTCGGGCTAATCTTCATCGGGGGAGACACACCATTCTCAATGAGCAACGCCGCAAACTTCGCGCTGCTGTTGAGCACTTCCTTCGTGATGTTTGCTTCCACGAACAGCCGCTCCTTGCGCTCTTTCACGCCAATCAAATGCTGCTCTAGCTTTGGTGTATCAAGCTCCAACAGCGGGTCGCTGAACATCCGGATGGTCAGGTCGATGAGCCGCTTCTCCAACACAGGGAACGCACCATCCATCTCCTTGAACAGCTTGTAGGTCAGTTCCACATCGTTGCAGCAGTACTCGCCGTACAGGGCCAACTGCTCGGGGCTAAAGTCTTCCCGTCGTTTGCCCTTGGCGTTCTCTACCTCTGTGCCCTTAGCACCCAAGCCAAAGTGCTCAGCCAGCTTGCGTAAGCTGCCGCCCACTTGCGTACCAAAAATAGCACGGGCCATAGACAGCGTATCCAGCCACGCCTTGGGCTTCTGCCCAAAATTCCATGTGAGGATGGCGGCGTCGAACATTGCGTTATGGGCTAGCACGAAGTGGTTGTCCCAGTCAAAGCCCGCCAACCACTCGGCAAGTTCCGCATCACCCCCGGAAAACCACTCAGTAGGACCGTCGTTGACCTTGACCGCTAGGCCAATCACTTGAAACCTCTCATCGCGCACGTACTCCTCCGTTGTCATACGAGACAACGAGTACTCCACGCTGTAAAAGGTTTCAAAGTCAATCGTAATCATTTTTCAACTTCGCCAAACACCTTCTCCATAATCGCCAATGACTGGCGCGTCATCTGGTCTCTGGTCAATACGGCCCCTTTTTTATTTATCGCCCTGCGCTCCAGACCTCCCGTTTCTGGATTATTTGAGTACACATAGTCCGGAGAACTACCATGGAGGGCTACGTCCATGATTTCAATCAAGGCCCTATGCCGTTTATTCTTTTTGATGGCGCGGCCTATCAGCCACCGTTCGTAAAAGTTGTAGGGCTCTAACGAAACTTGGCGTAGCAAGCGGGAACGGGCATCGGCTGGGTCATCCAGAATTTCCAACATCAGACGCAGTTGTTCCGGTAGTGGGTAGCGTAGTATTTTCGTGAGCATGGTGTTCCTTTATGCGTTGCATTACGTCGTCTACTAGGTGAATGTTGGTCTCGTTTATGACCATGGCGAACCCTTCCGCGTTGTCGATTTTGTCGAGCTCGCGTAGCTGCAAGGGGGTCGGTTTGTTGCTGCCCGCTTTGCACTCGACGGCGATAAACCATCCGTGTAAGCAGGCTATGATGTCGGGTATGCCAGCGCGCCCGAAACCATTGCTTGGTGGGGAGAAGTAGTAGGCTCCGTGCTTCTTCAACACAGCTACTACTTTGTCTTTTACTTTGCGTTCAGGTGTTAGTGCCATGCCTTGAATGTAGCATGACTCTTGACAAAGTCAAGCAGTTCACGAAAATATTTTTATAGGTACTTTCCCTAGTGGAATCATCGACAAGTTGACGACTATTCCGGGCAAAAAAAGACCCGCACTAGGCGGGTCCTCTTGATGCTTTAGCTATCAGTCTTTGATGAGATAGAAGTGGTCCTGCTTGAACCTAAACCCTATGTCATTCACCAACTCGTTGTCTTTCATCAACTGCAACACAGCAATCTGGCTCTGCTGTCTGTCAGTCAATTGTTCAAACTCAGTCAGCACAGCGATTGACTTCTCAGACCCTTCGACACCCACATGCTCGCTACGCATCAGGTAGACGTTATGCCCATACGCTAGCACAGGGTAGTACTCTCGTGACTCCATGTGCTCCGCAAGGTCGTAGTCATTTCGTGCTTTCTTGTACTGCTCTGAAGTGAAGAGGTCTTCAACTTCATACTTTAACAACGGCGGGATGGCCACGCCATTCAATTGGTTGAACAGATACTTCTCCATCTTGCTTGATGACGGGGTAAAAGTCCCCCGGTCGATGGGCCGTTGCAGGGTGCGGTACGCCCCATGGAACCCATCCTTGATTTCCGCAGTCGCGGTACTCAGCATCTCATCCATGTTTCTAGGGATGAACGTGGTTTTGAATTTGCGCGCTGCCACATCTATCTTGGTGGTCGAGGTCGTGGTCCCGCGCCGCCCGTTGTCCACGCGCCATGATGTGATGGTCCACGCCAGCTTGGTATCGCTGCGCTTGTACTTGGCCTCAAGCCCAATCGAACCTAGAAACTCAACACCACAATGCACATTAAGTTCTTCGACAAACTTTAAGCCGTCGGGGTTGTCGTAGTTCTTCGCCACACCATACCTACGCGGTGAGTCGCTGGTGTAGCGCATCATCTGTGCGTCATTGAATCCTTTGGTGCCGAATGTGAAACCCGGATGGGCTAAGGCTAGCTTATTCACGAGCACTTCAAGGGTCGGGTCGACAACGTGGTTGTCGGGCAGTTTTATGTTTACAAATTTAGCCATGATGTGTTTACCAGTTGAATTTGCCAATGATGTCCTGTACGCTAGAACGAAGTTCCAGTCGTGCACCTTGAGACTCCCGTAGGTCCTTGGGGTCCATGCCCGCTATCGCTCTCTCTAGCATACGACGCGCTTCCTCAAGCGCCGGGTCCTTCGTCACATTGAGACGGGTCAGCAAGTCGCACATCTCTACAGCGTTGTCGATGATGCTGTCGCGGAATATCTTGCGCTCGCCCGCTTCGGTATCCGCAAGCCTGTCGGCCATACGCTCAAGCAGGTCACGCAGTCGGTTCCATGGTTCACGCATGGCATCGGCCAGCTTGCTCGCGTACATCTTCTCGTACTGCTCTGCAAGGTCAGCCTTGATTGCGTCCTCGCATGCGATGCGGAAGTCACCCTTCTCTGGCACAGGGAGGAAGTGAAACTCGAACTTGAATCGACGGGGCAAAGTCTCCACATCAGGGAATTCGTCAGCGCGGTAGTACTTGCCCAGCTTGAACGCTTGGTCACTCTTGAGCTGCGGGTACACCTCGATGAAGTCTGCGACCAACGCATGAAAGTTGCCCTCCATCGTGCCGAGTTGCTCGCGGTACTTGAAGAAGTTCTCCATGGGTAGCAGGGCTATGCCCTTCATCCAAGGCAGCGTCTGTGTGCCATGCCACGCTCTGCACTTGGCCGAGTACTTCTCGATTTTCTTGAGGTGGTTACTGCCCGCCATGAGGTACTTGTAGACAGAGCCCGAGTCTTGGTCGGCTTCCTTGGAAGTGTTGACCTCCATGGTTGTCTCGTTGTCCCGCTTGCGAGCAGTCCATGTGCCGATGCGTAACTCAACGAGCATTGCCATCGAAGCCAGCGAAATCGCTGGGGCGGTGTGAGTAATATTCTGTGTCATAGGTTTCTCCGTAAGGTTAGGAATCATCGACATCACGTCGATTGTTCCGAGTAGTTGAAAGTCACATCTTCAAAGTAGGCGGCGTTGCGTTTGGACGGGTACTCCCCCTGCTCCAGCTTCACCTTCGTAAACACCACATCTCTGTGGATGTATGCGGTCAGTTGCTCCAGATACCCCATGGCATCTTCGACTGATAGCTTGCGCTTTCCGTCGTAAGAGCCCGTAACAGGGTCCCGCACCCATCTGACTTGTGCCGTCTGCTTCACAAGGACATACATCGCGCCCGTCCACATCGCTGGCACAGGTGAAGTAACCCAGTCGTACAGCAGCTCACACGCAGGGCCATAGAACTGCGTGTACTGCTTGTGCTGCCCCTTGCCACGGAACGGTAAGTTGTCACGCAGCCGCAAGTCCTCCGACGCTTTGTAGTTGTACTCACCGGTTGTTCGCCCAGCCTTCGCAAACGTCTCCAAGTAGTCTTCGCTAGGCGCACCGCTCATGTCAACGAATTGCGTATACGGCAAGTCCAACTCCTTGTCTTTCAGGTCTTGGTTGAAGGGCAACACCACATGCAACCAATCCATGAACGGAGCATAGGCCGCGCTTAGTTTCTTGACCGTACCGCGCTTGGCTTTGTAGGCATACGCATCGGGCGGGTCGACCTCGATGTACTTCCCATCCCGCAACTGAAAGTTCAACGGGTCTTTCTGATTGAGGTAGTAATGCTTGCCATTTAGTTTGATGAACACACGGCCCGCCCCCCAGTAGAACCCGCCGGTAGGCAGATAGTAGGAGGCGTTGTTCGCTACCGCGTAGTTGTACCAACGTGGTGGAAACACAGTATAGGAGTCGTCGGAGCGCCACTCGACTAGGACTTGCCCGTAGTATTCCAGATGCACTGTGTTGTCGTCAGGCATGCTGATACTTGCCATCTTCCAGTATCGGCGGTTGCGCCCGAGAGGACGCACCTGCTCTTTGTTGCCCCGTATCGGGGGTGTCTTGGTGAACCAATCCCGCGCCGCTACGAAACTCGTCAGGCGGGGGACGTTTGCTGTATCTAGGTAAGCCATACTCTATCCTTTGAAATATGTAGTGACCAGATGGCGGACCACCTGCCCATACGTTGGTATAAACCCTAGGTCTAGGGCCATTGCTTCTTTCACCCGCTGCAACAACTCAAAGGTTTCCCTGTTGAGGTTGATGGTGTACTTGCCGTCGTTCATGTGACTTCCTTCGCGTTAGCTTCATGGTCCAGCTTCATCAACACCGTGTAAGGCGTTATGGTTGCTGCTTGTGCGTCGGGCGGGAGCATGACGCGTAGGTCTTTAACACCGCCCGATTGCCACTTCTTGCCCGGCCTACTGCAAGCACAGAGAATCTCAGCCACTTGCAGAGCCTCGCTTATGCTCAACAGGTAATGCCCGCCGTCAATGTTGAGAATTACTTCTTTGTCCATGGTCACTCCTTCACGTTGACGAGTTGCCCGCATGGGGGCTTGAAGCTATCGCTGCCGATGATGCACCACAGCACCGGACAACCAACGCCCGCCCACACGCCGGAGTCGCTGTGCATGTACCCATCAGACAGCATCACGAGAGCGTCAGGCTTCAGCTTGCGCTCGCGCATGAACGCCACTACGCAGTCGGGGTCAGTGCCCCCACCGCCCGCTGGACTTGTGCGTTGTGCAATGCCCTGCATCTCCGAACCCTTGTAGGTTTCGTGGCCCGCCACTTCCGCATCCCAGTAGATGATGTCCACTCGGTGCGGGTTGCCGTCCTTGATGGCCTTCAGCATTTCACCCATGAACGCATCGAGCAAGGCCCCTTGCACAGAACCCGATGTGTCGAAGCCCACGACGAGGTGCTTCATGCGCTTGCCCACGATGCTGGGCAGGATGACGTCCTGCCACAGATAGTTACGATGCGCCTTGCGCCACGAGGGTGAGTCCCTGTCACGCAGATGCACCTTGACGAACGCCTTGAGGATGTCGCGCCAGTTGACTTGCGGCTTGAGTAACTCGCTAATCTCACGAGGCATCTTGCCGCCCATCTTGCCCGCGAACACACCGCCTTGGCGTAACGCCTGCTCGATGTCCTGCTCAAGCTGCTTCTTGCTTTCTGCGTCCATCTCGGATGCGTCGTCCCAGTCGTGTTCATCCAAGCCCGAGGAATCATCGACATCACTGTCGTTTGTTCCGGGCCCGGTACCCTTACCGTTACCCTGTCCTTTCTTACCACGTTGTTCCTTACGCAGTATGTCGAACACTTGCTTGGTGTCCATCCCACGGAACCGCTCATCCCGCAGCCCGAGGATTTCGCCCGTCTTCTTGTCACGCGGCATCGCCAGCAGGGACTCGTTGGGGTCCATGTCAGTCAACTGGATGTTGATGACATAGTCGCAGGCAGCATTAGCCAAGTTGTGGTCTATGTCATGCAACCCTTTCCATGTCGTCAGATGACGATAGCACTTGTGCATGTTCTCGTGCATCACAAGGAAGGCCAACTCCCTGTCAGTCAGTTCGTCCACGAACGCCCGCCCGTATGTGGCGTCACGCCCGTTGGTACGCGCAGTCCGCACCTTGTCGTCCACACTGGTCTTACCCACCATGAACAGACCCACGAACCCCTGATAGTTCTTGTCTCGCATCAGCGACACATGCACCAACTCAAGCCGTTGTTCAGCAGTCAGCTTCTTCATACATTTCCTTTCGATTCAAAACGAAATCCATCACCGTCATCGGTGCGTATTAGTCGGCCTTGCCCGCGACCTAACGCGAGCAGGAAGTAGGTGTACGCATCCAGTTTTCTCTGAAGCATGTAGTTTCTCCACACCAGAAAGCCAATGGCAAGCAGGAGAATCAGGTCAATGTCACTCAATGTCATAGCAATATTCCTTTAAGGTTCATAGGTTCGGTGTACTCGGCCCTGACCGTGTAGCCAAGGCGAATCAGGTTCTGCACATTGGCAACAGTCAGGGTTGTCTGCCCAAGCAGTTGGGCAAGTCCCTTGCTGTGGTCACACTTCGGATAGATGCGAGTCTCTCCGTACACTTGTCGTGGTTCGACAATCAGTTCTGGGTTAATCATTCCGTTTCTCCTCATGTAGTTGGTCAATCATTTCGTACACAGTCTTGCGGCCTAGCTTCTTGAGCAGGAAGTCCACAGACTTCACAGCAGTGAAGGGGTTCGCCACGCTGCGTGAGTCCAGCATCCACTCCATGACACACCGCAAAATAATCCAGTCTTCAGCAACAGGTTGCATCTCACACTCCTTTACAGTTGGGACAGTAGGGCCAGTCGCCGTTGGTCGGCTTGACCGTCGGTTCGGTGCACCCACAGAAGAGGCAAGGCGGCTCGGGCTCGACTTTGGGCTTGCGCTCATTGAGGAGGTGCTCATTCACCGTAACCGCTGCTTCGTGCATGCGCTTGGTTATGTCTGCATACAACCCAGACACCATGACCATCTGGTCAGGTGTAGTCGCAGGGTTGCTCAGCAACTCAAGCATGGTGTGCTCGAACGCTTCCACATTCCTGCGGTTCTCATACCACTTCCGCAGCAGCATCCGCAGCTTGAGCGGCGCGGTTGCGCCAATCCTCTCAAGCATCGGCGGGACTATCTCACTAGCTTTCATAATTTACTCCTTGGATTTATCGACAAGTTGTCGGTTGTTCCTAGCCCTTGAGCCCAGCGAACATGTACTGGTTCTCGCGGGCCCATGTGACGAACGACGGATGCACCATCGCCCACTGCTTCTTGCCTGTGTTCTCCAACAGCTGATTGATGAACAACGCTTGGGCCTCCTTGGGGAAGCGCCGCACGAACCGCATCCATACGCCGAACGTGTCACGGGTTGAGGCTTGCACCGCCTTGAACATCAAAATACACTGTGCTGCCGCATTGGTCGGCACAGTCGCCGTGTCCGGTGAGTTGAGGATGGCCTCGCGGGTGGGAAGTTGATCGGCAAGCGTGATGTATGCTTGCAAATCACGCGACGCTGAGTGACCCAGCGTCCCATCCAACGCCGCCACCAGAGAGTTCTCCGTAATCTTGTCGCGCACACTGACCCAGTGCGATGCCTTGACCAGTGAGCGCGGCGACACAAACGATGCTTGCGATGCATCGTGCGGGTTGAAGATATACGGATTCTCTTTCTGCCCGCCGTCCATGTAGCTAGCCATGCAGTGCGGGTACTCGGTGACCCACGCAAGAATCTCTGCCTCCACGCCATTGTTGCCCGCCCACAGCAACCACTCATCGGCAGTCGGCTTCATGTAGGTAACCCACGTTTGCCGATTCATCGTATGTGCCTTGACCGAATCTCCCACGCCGTCCGCGGTCATGTTGCCCGTAGTGAAGACGATGGACAGGGGATGCAAGTTGTAGTTGCCCATGCGCCGTTCGTGCAACATTGGATGCAGCGTGTTGCGGACATAGTCCTCGGTCTTGGTCCACTCGTCGATCATAATAATCTGTGGAATATCAAGATGCAGACCGTAGTAGTCAGCGGGGTAGAAGTCCAGCGTCCGCGAGTTGTGGTTCGGTATGGGCATACCAGACTGGCCCACATCGGTGTTGGGCCCGTCGATGTACACCTTGCGGTAGCCGGTCATATTGACCAGCACATCTTGGATGGCCGTCTTGCCCACACCGGGCTCGCCTTGCAGATGCACTGAGTTGTGCCCGCTATTAAGAAGGAGGTCCACCGTTTCCTTGAAGTTGATGGTACGGCGGTTAAATTTAACTTCTGACATATCGTTTCCTTGGTTGATAAACAAACACATATAAAGGAACAGTCGACACCATGTCGACCATTCCGACTACGAACGCGGGGCTTTCTGATTCGTATCCATCAAGACCTTGGGTGCGGCCTCGCGGGTTACGAATTGGTACGGCCCCTTGCCGTAGGTTTGCACGATGCACCACCCCGCCCGCTCGTCACGGGCAAGTTGGTCACCGCACTCCATGCACACCCGGTAACCCAGCACCGTGCGGGCAGGATGGACGTCGTCTCCGCAGAGGCGACATGAGACGAAGGAAACTACGCTGAAATTAGTAGTCTCTTCGTCATCGTATTCTGTGGCCATGGTTTACTCCTCACACTTCAAACCGCAAGCGGGGTCGACCACACCGACGATGGCCTTGGCCCCGACCACCCTACGCAGCTTGTACGCGGCGGTCAGAAACTCGGGCACAGTGATAAGCCCGCTGACATACATCTGGATGATGCCGAGGATTTCTGTGTGTGCAGCATCCACGACTGCTTGCATAGGATGGTCGGCGGGCGCGGCTGGTTCGTTCACCATGCCCACCGCCTCAAGCCACGCCTCAAGGGTTGGCTTCGCAGCGGGCTGCATCAAAGGGCGGCGGTTCTCGTCATGCTTGGATAAAGGTCGGCTCATAAGGTACTCCAATAAAGGTAAGCGGGGGAGGAACAATCGACACCATGTCGACCATTCCCACACCCCGAGGGGTAGTACATCCTGACTCACCTCAGCTAATGTACTTCGTACATTATACTACCTATTGTGGACTTTGTCAAGGGGCACTCCTCGTTTTGGGGGCTCATTCCTCCCACTCGCTAGAGGGAACGGGTCTCGTAGGAAGCTGAGAAAGCTGCTGTTCTAGCCGTCTGCGCTTGCGCTCGGCAATCTTATCTAACCACTTGTCGTCGAGGTCCTCGTCGAGGCGGTCAGGCACAGGCCGTGGATTACGCAGCTTCACGGTAAGCAGGGGTGTGTTGCCCGCTGCGGGCGTGAGCACAACCGGGCGCTTGATGTCCTTCTCGGGAACGAAGCGGTTGTTGCGGTCGAGGACGCCCTTGCCATCGAAGCCCGCTTGGGCTGCTGAGTTGGCCAGCATCAGCAACAGGTCAGGACTCTTGGGGCGTAGGTCGGCCAGTTGCTCTTCGCTTGGGGCAATCAGATGCCTCGCCCGCTCTTGCTTGGGTAACAGACTGGTGGGCGTGACGATAGACGTGCCAAGCGTTGTCCGGTTCTTCGGGTCCTCGGGCGTTGCTAGGCGCATGCGGGTCTTACGCACCTTCGCGGACTCGATGTGGTGGTATGGGTTGACGCAGAAACTGTTGTTGCAACATCTGACCAAGCGGCCATCGGGGATGTATCGGCAGATGGTGAACAGGATGCGGGAGACCGAATTGGTCGTGAAAAGCTTCGCCAGCGGGCTCGATGGGGCGAGCACGGGCGTGGTCATCGTGTTCTTTGGCCAAAGCAAACAATCGTTGCTAAGTGTGGTGTTTGCGAACAAATCGTCCGCGTTGCGGTACTTGAGGGGTCGTGCCATGGTGAGGTACTCCGTTTCATAACATATATCAAACTAGGGTTCTATAACGCTGCGAGGGGGTAAAAGGGGTCCGAAAGCGTACGGCAGCGTTATGAAACCGGGGGCTTTAGTATACCCTATTTTTAGGCGTAGCTATAGGAATTATATAAAGATATACTTAGATTGATAAAAAGTGACTTAACATATAGAACGATGAGAGAAAGTTGGAGGGCGCGAGGGCGTGAGAGATTAAAAAAACTGGCTGAGAATAGGATGTTTTGGGGGTCACACACTTAGTTGGAAAAAGGTGATTTATAACTAACTTCTCTTATATTATTATTATTAAAAGATAAATAGTAAGTAGAAACAAGGACTTGCGGCTGCGAGGGCGTTGCGGGAGTGTATGGAACTGCCGAATTATATAATGCTCTGGAGTGACTATATAAAACTATTTTTATGGAAGCTGCTTTGTTATAAAAAAGAATAGTTGGTGGCGCGAGAGGGGTTTCGCCCGCTGCTAAGAATGAAAATGGTGATGCATCAGGGGGCTGAGAAGGACTCGCCCGTTGCTTGTTTTTTGAGCAGATCGACCCGAAAAGCGGCCTAAAAGGGCCAAAAAGAACTACGCCCGCTTTGCAACTGTAAAGTTGTTTACTGCTGTTGCACCTGCCGACAGGTCGACGCGGGCGAGGAACTGTCGACAAACCGTCGATTATTCCGCGCTCTGACCCTAATCCGTTCGTTAGAGAACTGGCATTACATAGCGGGCGATGCTTTGCTTTGCCCGCCCCGCACCGTTGCTAGCTTACTGGGACTGCCCCGTTGCTCGGACGAAGAACTGGCATAGCACCGCCCGCGCCGCCAGCCGAGCGAACTCAGCGGGCAGCGCGGGCGAAAAAAATGGGGCCCGAAGGCCCCCGGGGTTACTCAACCGCAGTCTGAAAAACAAAGGTCGCGCAAAGTTCGTCCGCGGGCAACCAACAGTTCCGCATACGAAACTCCGCGAAAAGCGCATGGGCTTCGCCATGCTCGCACCACACAGTGTGCAACCGCACTTTTTTGGTGCGGCCCTCACCCATGCTAACGAACAAGATAAACGACAACTGACCAAAATAATTTTCCATGGTAAACATCCTATAACAGAGAAAAGAAAACGGAACAGTCGACACCATGTCGACCATTCCGCAGAGGGTTAGCCTAACGACAGCAACGCATTCATTAGCAGCGTGTCAGCATCCTCGGTGCCAGCCTTTGCCAACTCTTTGACCCGCGCAATCAACTTATCCACAATGGCTTTGCGCTGCGCCTTCGCCGCGTCCAACTCTGTAGCATTACGCCTCTCGATCTCCGAGATCACTTTCTGCGCTTGCGCCACCGACTTTTTGTCGCCCTTGATCAACAACTCGGCTTTTTGGTGCTCTAACTCGAAGTCAGTCAACTCGGCCATGGCCGCAATCGCCTTAGCTTTCGCCTCGGACTTCCGAACAGCATCCTTTGCTTCGGACTTCGGCTTAACGAAATCGAAGGTGGACACCACGCGGTTGATAGACCTCTCCCAGACTTTCTGCGCCGCGTCCTCGGTGCGCCCCTTGTCGACAATGCCCGCCTTGAAGTAGTCGCGCACCAGACCAAACTCCGTGAACACCAAACCCTTCACGATATCGTGCAGGTTAGCATCGAGCACATCGAGCGCCGCTTTGCCGCGCGCCATCAATCCCTCAGCATCGAAGGTTTGCTCTCCGATGCAGAAGATTGTTTCCTGCAACTCCGCAGCAGGACGATCGCCAATCATTGGCACGACGACCGCAACAGCGGACGCAACGAGGGTTTGCTCTGGCAGGGCCTGAGCAGTAACAGTAGCTTTCGCCATGATTTAATCTCCAATGTAAGAGCCGGGCAATATCGCCCTAGGAACAATCGTCAACATGACGACGATTCCCAATGGCCAGCCAATCTCGCTGTCCATGTAGTAACTATATCAAACCCACAGGATTCGGGGTGATTCTCCACATCCATGAGACGCTAGGCTGAGCAGGGCTGAGCCATGCCCGCATCGACCTATGCCCTAGAAAAAAAAATCGCTTTCAACCCGCGCCGGTGACGCTCACAAAAAATCGCCGTCAACCCGCGCCGGTACGGTATACCCACCCCCCAAAATCTCTCTCCGGAAAGGGTCCCCCGACGTACACAGTGTTTCGCGCACCCGAAGAGCAAAATTTAAAAACACCCCCGGGTACTAAAAAGGTACCCCGGCAGACCCCACCCCCCTCTAAA
>Ga0181347_1000379_pt1 | contig 14711 bp, 21 predicted proteins | sample Su13VDMM110SN_FD_130102 | JGI IMG/M metagenome (GOLD analysis project Ga0181347, IMG submission 130102) | Freshwater viral communities from Lake Michigan, USA - Su13.VD.MM110.S.N | ecosystem: Environmental > Aquatic > Freshwater > Lake | place: USA: Michigan | collected 2013-07-16
AACAGGAAACCCGAATTGTCCCGAACATCGACGGCACAGGCTTTGTCCATCTAGGCAGGTCAACCGCCAACCTATCGACGCAGGAAATGTCCGACTTGCTTTTGATTATTGAGGCGTTCGCAGTTCGCTACGGTGTCAAGTTCAAGGAGCCCGCATGACCCAAAAGCCAACCTTTGCAGATCCGCCTATCACGCGCGAGCAGCGGATTGACCTGCTGACTGGAAAAGACAAGCCAGACTTGGCCGACATGCACAAAGCGGCCTGGCTGCTGGACTATCTTGAAGGCAAGGGCTGGACGCTTTACCGCCTGCGCAAAGCTGATGGAAAGCCAAGGGCTGTTCCAAAGTCGTACAAGATGACGTGGCAGATTGGCGATGAATGCCGGCGCTTGCATGCGCAAGACCCAACCCGATCCTGCAAAGATATTGGCCGGGAATTGAACGTGGACGGCGGCAGGGTATCTGAGGCAATTAACGGGAAATGGATGCGGCCTTGAGCGAGCTGCCGCAACCTGAGAAGCGCCGCAGCTTCACAGCCAAGCAGCGCGCCTGGATTGTCTGGAACCAGAACTACAAATGCGCACACTGCGAATGCAGCCTGATCACGCGCCCGTTTCAGGTTGACCACATCCACCGCCTTGATGCGCTTGGAACGCACGAGCCGTCAAACTGGCAGGCGCTCTGTGTTCCATGCCACGCTGACAAGACCCGCGTGGATAACCGGGAGGCAAAGAAGGGCAGACGCATTCGAGGTGAGAACAAGCCCCGCGCCAAGAAAGCCATCCCCAGCCGAGGTTTTAACAAGACCCTGCGCCGCAGGATGGACGGGACGACAGAGCGAAAATAATTGCACGCCAGCCAGAAATACACCTTGCGTTATGATAGATCGTGTGTAGTGTGGGGACAACAAAGGAGCACGACATGACCCACGAAACAGAAGCCGACGCGATCTGCGAAGCCGGTCTAAAAGCTGGCAACGCCATCCTTGACATGCTGGACAACGCTTACGCCAACGCCAGCGTTCTCCCCGCTCGCAAGGTCCGCCGCATGTTTGACGGCATGATCGAGGCGCTGACGGACGAAATGTCGGGCACGGAAGCCGCGCTGTTCATCGCTTCCTCATACGAAGCAATCCCGGCTGTGGCGCTCTCCGCTGTTGAGCGCGCAGAGATCAGCAACAACGCATGGCGCGCTTACGAAGTGTTCGTAGGCGATGCGCGCGAGGCCGAGGCTGAAGCACGCGCCGACTATTACCGCGATCTGGCCCGCGACGAACGGGTGTCGGCATGATCCGCGAAGCAATAGCCCTCACGCGCCCCGCCTTCGCGCTGACAGAGCATCTCGCACAAAGCGCCGAGGTGTCGGCGTTCGACCTGACCGCGTGGGTGAAGCCGCGCCAGCCCATCAACGTGGTGCGCTCGACGTGCAAGCTGCTGCGGAGGCCGCTGTGAGCAACGTAGTGCAACTGAGGCCAAACGCGCCGCGCCCCGTCGTTGACGACACCATCCGCGCAGACTGCGAGCGGCTGATGCGGAGGCTGGTGCGCGACGGCCGCACGCCTGAACGCGAGATGCGGCTGCTGGCTGATCTGCTGGACCACATCATCGTGCGGGTGGAGGAGCGGTGATGCGCGTCCTTGTCGCCTGTGAATTCAGCGGGGTTGTGCGCCGCGCCTTTGCTGCGCGCGGGCACGATGCCTGGTCGTGCGATCTGCTTCCCAGCGAGGACCGCAGCAACCGGCACATCACGGGCGACGCGCGCGACATTCTAGGCGACGGATGGGACTTGCTCATGGTCGCGCATCCGCCTTGCACCCGGCTCTGCAATTCGGGCGTGCGCTGGCTGTCCAAGCCGCCGCCCGGCAAGACTGCCGACCAGATGCAAAGCGAACTTCGCGAAGGCGCGGCGCTGTTCTCGGCGTTCTGGAACGCGCCCATCGAGCGCGTCGCGGTCGAGAACCCGATCATGCACAAGCACGCCAAGGCGCTGATCGAGAACTACGCCGAGCCTGCGCAGACCATCCAGCCTTGGCAATTCGGGCATGGCGAGACGAAGGGCACATGCCTCTGGCTGCGCGGCCTGCCGAAGCTGACGCCGACGCAGATCGTGGAAGGCCGCACGGCCCGCGTCCATCGCATGCCGCCCGGCCCTGACAGGTGGAAAGAGCGTTCGCGCACCTTCGCCGGCATTGCCGAGGCGATGGCCGAACAGTGGGGCGGGTATGCGCAAACGGAGCAAGCAGCATGACCCCCGACGAAATCGACCGCCTCTATGAAAGCGTCATGCTCGCCGCGCCGATGGCTGCGCTGGGCGTGGTGATGTTCCTGGTTGTGTGGCTCTGGCCTGTGAGGAAGAGATGACCCACCCCCGCGAACGCGCGCTGGAGGCGGCTGCAAGGGCTGTCTGTGAAATTGATTGCGACGACCCTTGGGACGAGGCGATTGATAGCGAACGCGCGCACTTGCGATGGATCGCCCGCGCCGCCGTCACCGCGTATCTCGCCGCGCTTCAAGAGACACATGCGCTTGTGCCGAGGGAGGCGACAGGCAGCATGACGGACGCCGCTGAAGATGCGGCTTGCGATCACTTCGCCATCGACGGCGACAGAGGGCCGTGGCTGCGTCAGGACGGATACAAGGCAGCGTGGCGCGCCATGATCGACGCCGCCCCACCAGCAGCACAGGAGAAGAAGTGATGGGCGAATATGCAGATGATGCAATCGACGCAGGCTTTGCCGAATGGGGCGGCATCGAAGGCCGCGACGATGAAGATGATTTCGACCCTATTGACGGAGCCTACATCAGGCGCGGGCGCCGTTGCAAATTCTGCGGTGAACGGGCGCTGAGTTGGACAAAGCATCAAGGCAAGTGGCGGCTCGCAAAACGCGGCCAGTTGCACACTTGCGCCGCGCGCCTTGCGTTGCTGGAGCAGAAGGAACAGGACCCCCGTTCATGATCACGACGCGTGAGATTGTGGAGAGGCTGCAAAGCTGCCGCGACGAAGGTTACACGTACTTGGTTCCCCTCAGCACTTTGCACGCCGCAGCCGCCCGGCTTGACGAGCTGGAGCGGGAGAATGCGGAGTTGCGTGAACTGCGCCGCGTCTCGTTTATGCAGATGCTTGCCGTACTCAGGCAATGCGGTGACAGGCTGGAAATCTTCAACAGCAGCTTCAGCGACATAGACCCGCTTTCCGACACCATCGTCCAGTATCGCAGAGATGCCAACGACAGCTTCGTGCTTGAGCGCCGCGCAGCACTAGCGGGGAGCGGGGAGAAGTGAGCCTACAACCTCTCCAGCACCACAGCGAACCACGCCAAAAAGCTAAGGCCTGAGACAGCTAGTAAAGCCATCTTGAGAAAGCCCCGGCGCCTCATCACAGCGCCGGGGTTTCTGCGTTTAGAGCGGATTGCGCTTGAACCACGAGAACGCCACGAGGCCGATTGCCGCCGTCACGATGATTGCCGACAGCTCGTCAATGCCGGGGATGGGCGCTTGCTTGGAGATGGTGAGCCAGCCGATTGCATAGGCCAGCACGGCGGCAAGGCCGACTGCGATCATGAAGTTCTTCGTCTTGTCGTCCATTGTAGTCCCTCCACATTGCGCCGCAGCGCGTTAAATCAGACAGAGCAACCAGCATCAAGCCACTGTTGCGCATTGTTGCGCACGTACTTGCGCGAGAATTCATCCAGCGAGTTGTAGATTTCGGGCGGGACTTCCTGCGGGGCCTGACCCCGGCAGAATTCCTGCTTCAGCGCCGCTGCGTTGTCTTCAAGAGGTTTCACCGCCTCGCGCACTTCTATCAAGTACTCTTTGGATTTCGTCTGGCAGCTCGTCAAAACTGGGAGCAGGATTGATATTGTCGCGAGCCTCAAGAGCTGCATCGGAATTCTCTCTCTCTGTTGTGATAATCTCTGCCGACCGGGTAACGACTGCCTCCCGCGCCTGCGCCTGCTTGACGGCGCTGGCCTGGCGTTCGGCCTTCCTGCCCGCGTCTTTCAGGTGACGCTTAACCGCTTCCCAGCCAATGAGCGCAACCACCGCCCACGCAATCCAGCGCGCGATTGGGTTGTCCGTGAAAAACTTAGTGACCACCGCCCACGTCATCCGTTGCCCCTATTTCAAAAGCGTCTTGGCTTCGATCATGCCTTTGGTCATGACCTTCGTGCCGCGCTTGCGTGTGAACCAGCCAATTGCGGTAACGACGCCAGTCGCCACAAGCGCAATGACGACAGGATCGCGCGAAAGCTCATAGAAGATGGCCGCAAACGCCGTGCCGATGCCAAGACGGGTAAATACGATCTGGACCACGGACCCAACGCCGACGATCACCATGCCAATGCCCCTCTGGCTGTCGGTCATGTTCTTTGCGCCGTTCTCTGGCGTGATCTCGCCATAGGGAATTGACCGAACGTCCACGCTCTTCGGCGCAATGATAACGGGTTCCGGGGGCTTGGGAGCGGTAACCGGCGGCGGTGGGGGCTGGGGAGCCGGGACCACCACCGCCGGCGCCTGCACCACAGGACCACTCGGCGGCGCAGGAATGGAGGCAGAAGCTACCGGAGCGGGGGGCTTGGGGGCTGCCATCTCCGGTAGTTCCGCCTTGCCCGGCGCTTCAGCGGCGACAGGCTCAGCTTTGACGAGTTCCGACCACGGTTTCTTCAGGATACTGGACGGATCAGGCGCGCGTGACGAGCGGGCGCGCATCAGCGTGTCCTCTAGCGATGTCGTGGCGTCGGTGTCGATCTCGCCGTTCTCATCCAGCGCGAACTGCACGACGGTTGGCGAGCACGCATCCTCCCACGGCAAATCCGAGAACACAGCAGCCTCAGCCAACCTGCGCCTGTAAAGCCCCTTCATGGGCTTGGTCTGCGCACGGCAATTTCTGGGGAACTGGAGAAGCGCCGCCCCATAGCTGCCCGGCTCCATCGTGACGCCCTTGTCCGTCACGCCGCCGTTAAGACAGGCCTTCATTGACTTGGGGATGTATCCGAGGTTGTAGGCCAGCGAGACGAGCGCTGCGAATTCTCCGGCCGTCAGCGGAACCTGGATGGCGTCACGCACGATCTGCGCGGCTTCGTCAGCGTCTTCCTTGAGCCAGGCGTTTGCCTGCTCCAGCGTGCAGCGGTCCCCACGCTTGACGCCTTTGGTTCTCCCCCAGCCATTCGTCCACGGATCGCCGCTGCCTTTGCCCGTCTTAGCCAGCGGGCTTGCCGGGTCCGGATAGGCGGCAAGATGCAGACCCTCGAACCCTTTGATAAGGTTCAGGGCTACATCGGTAACGATATGCTCACTCGGCGCCCTTCGGCGGAGAATTTCGATTGCCATCGTCTTTGTCCTCAGAGAGATCGGCTTTTGTCTCGTTTCGCACTTTGCGTAAGTCCTCGATCAGTCGCCTGCGGGCTGTCGTGCGGCCCCCGCGTGAGCCGTTTTCTTGTGCTTCCTTGCGCTTGCTTATTGCGATCTGCACCGACAGAAGCGCCTGCGCGCCCACGCTGCCGCACAGTTCCAAGAGCACTACCCAGAACATGCTAAAGGCATCCCTGAAGGCCACGCCATCCCAGCCGGGGACGTAGCGGTCAGGGAAGCGGAACACGGCCGGCAAGCCAGGATCACCCACGCTTTCCGCCGTGGCGGTTGTGCGTGCGTTCAGGCGCTCGCCTTCGATTGCAATCACCTGTTCGTCCAGCGCTGACAACTTCTTGCGTGCGTCATCTTCATACGTCGCAATCTGCGCTTCGAATGCGGTCAGGTTGTCGTTGCCCCCGATGCCGTCAGACAGCACGAGCCTCATGCTTTCACGGGCGCCAGACACGAGCCTGTCGCGATCTGCCCGAATGGCGGCCCTCTCTGTGTCGATGCGCGCCAGCCGCGCGTCTGCGCTCTCGACGGTGACCGTCTCCGTCTGCTGAACGCTCTGGGTCTTCCTGTAGTGAAAGTCAGAACCTTCGCTGACGAAGCCTAACGCCGCGACACAACACGCCAGAAGCGCCATGACCCAGATCACGCGCAGCGTCCCCGTTGCGGCGCCCGGCAGCTTTTGCGCTTTCATCCAGACAAGGCAAAGGCCGCCCGCTATCACGAACAGGCGGAACACGATGCCAGCGGATTGGAATGTCAGCTCCATGCCAGGCGGGGCAAGGCTGCGATAAAAAGAGGCGTCCCAGATGAATAGCGTGATGCACGCGAGCGATACTGCAACCCACAACGCAGTGATTGCGACCGTGCTGATGGTGAACGCAGGCGCGTGATCACGAAGCCACCGGCCGGCGCTGATCGCATCATCCCGCCAGCTCATCGCGTCAAGCCTTGGAACTCGGCCCAACGTTCTAGACCAAGCTGCAGCAGCGCAAAGCAGCCAACGGCCATAAGCATCCAGCCGCCGACCGGGATGCGCGCCCACATGCTGACTTTCTGCTGGTCTTGTACGTTTGCGATTTCTCGCTTGTGGACTGACAAGTCAGTGCGGAGATGTTCGATTGTTTCGACAAGCTTTTGCAGTGCGTGGCGGACTTCTTGGCTGTCAGACTGGAGCGAGGCCAGCTTGGTCCTCATCTCGGTTTCAATTGCTGTGACTTTCGCAGCTATTTGCTCCACGTCTTCGGTCCTAGCCGTGCGCTTGCGCAATTGCTCAACGTCTTCGCCAAGCTCTCGCAGCTCGCGTTTGATCGCCTTGATGCGTTCAGAGACTTCATCGTCCACAGCCCAGCCCCAGAGCAGCCCACAACTGTCTAGCTGATTGGCGGGAAACGGTCTATGCGCACCCAAAAAAGCGCATTCTCACGCAAACGTGATTAGGAGCGCCCCATGTAACGCGTGGCTGTAACCTATCAAAAAGCTATCCGAAGTATAGATTGAGTATATCGAAGTAATTCGATGATGTTTGAAAATCAGCTCTAAATGAGATGGACCCTCATTATGTATGACACGCAATTTCGTGCGCTCGCCGCCTCTAACGTCTTGATGTGGCTCGCAATTGGTTTCGGAGCCTTGCCCTGGTGGCTTGGCGCTACTGAAGCCCTTGACTGGATCGTTGCCGCTGGAATGTCGGCGGCTCTGATCTCGGTTTCCTTGATCCTCTCCGGCTGCGTCACCCGGTTCAGTGAAGCAACGGAGCACAAGCACTACCTAACCGCTGGCCTGACGATTGGCCTCGGACTGGTACTGGTGATGATCGAAGCGGCCATGACCCACCAGGGTCTGGCTTGGATCGACGCCCGCAAGGATTTGGCCCCCGATTGGGCCTTGTGGGTTGCCAGCTTCGGCCTCTCGGCCTTCAACGTGTTCAGCCTCTACACTTTCGCGAGAGACATGAAACGGAAGCCGGTCACAAACCCCGCCCGGATGCTTGCCGAGCTGCGCTGGAAGAAAGCAGCCTAGACAGAAGCCCCCGCCCTAACCGGTGGGGGCTTTTTCTTGTCTGGCGTACAGAACCGGCGCGCCATTCTTGAACGCCCCCACCACAGGCTTTTTCTTGGCCTCGGTTTCCTTGGCGTCCTTCTCAGGCTTAACCACGGTCTGCCAGTAATACAGGATTGGGTCCTTCATTTTAACATCCTGAAATAATGATTGTCGGAGCGACTGTAATAGTCACAACCTGAAACACGTCTCCCGGCGCGAGAAGAAACTGCCCCGTTGCAGCGCCAATGGGGTTTCCGTTGATGCCGACAAACGTTTCCGACCCGCCAATCTTGCGAACCCGAATATTGTTGCCGGTCGTGTTGGTGTAGAAATAATCCACGCCTCCTGGCACAACCGTCGTTTCCGCTGGGTTGCCGCTGCGAAACACGGGCGTCGTCAAATCCCGGTCGAAGATGCCATAAAACGATGATCGCGTCCCGTTGTCCGTCAACGTGCCAGTGGTCGAGAAACGATCATAAACAAAGCCGTGTCCAATGGTGTTTAGCGCGCCGCTGTCAATTACCACGCTTTTATGAGATCCGCCGATAATCATGTTGCGGTCTGCGCCAGACCTGAACTTGATTTCCAACTCCGTGTCGATGCCGTGGAACTCATTGGCATAACCGTAGATATCAAGGTCACGGACTGCGCATTGTTCAAAGTCGGTGCCGTACATTTTCGTGTGTCGGGAATTAGCCGTGTCGATAAATCCGGTGCCGGTAAAGTTTTCCATTGTACCGCCGAAAACCTGCGTGCCGACCTGATAGTCACAGAACAGGCCGTTTACGCCGTCTTCAAAGACCGGGTCCGTGAACATCGGATAGCCGGCTTCATCGCCGTTGGCGCGCCGCGTGATCTTGCCAGAATAAAGCGGAATGGCAGCGCCCGTGCCAGAGTTGTACCACTGGTCGTTTGTTTCGTTCTTGCAGACCTGAATATTCTGGAAATGCGGGCAGACGCCGAATTCAAGCAGGAAGCCAGGCGATGACGTGCCAGCGCCATCAATCACGAATTGCAGGACGCCGTGATGATATGAGCGGATGTAGACCGCATGCGTTCCAGACGTTGCGCTGGTCCTGCAACGCGGCCAGCCAAGCAGGGCCGCCCCCACCATAAAGCCGAGCGCCCCGCCGTCCAGCACCAGGGCGGGGTTGGAGCCCAGCGACGTAAACGTGACGCCCGGCGCGCACTCGATCTTGAGGCGGCTTTTGGAGAACGTGACCGGCGTGGTGGCGAGGTAATTGCCGGGCGGGTAATAGACATGCGGCGCGACGGTCTGCGCATTTATCCACGCCTGCAGATATCCGTTCGCCGTGGAGTTGTCGGCCGCGCTTGGGTTGATCCCGAACCATTGCGCATTGACGATGCCGTTATATTGACGCTTCCAGCGGCGCCCAATCGCGTCAACGATCACAATCCCGCTGTCGTCTGCAGTTGTGGTGTCTGTGGTGTCAACTCTGAACGTTCCGCCACCATCTCCCGCAAAGTAATTCAGCAGCAGAATGACCTGCGTGTTCGGCGTTGTCACGTTCACAAGCCGAAGCGCCGCAATGCTTTCAACCGTTTCTGGCGTTGTGGCGGTGTCGGTTGAAACATTCAGGTTACTGTAAACCAGCGCCCCTGTGCTGTCGCGGACGACAACGGAATAGGTCGCCTGATAAACGACTATTGAGCTAGGGCTGCCATCCCGGCTTGGATAGCCGTTTAGCGTGCGGATTGGCTGCGCTGCCGACGTGGTCAATGTCGTGTCCCAATAGACCGTGATTGGTGACACTTCCGGATTGATGCCGGCAGGCCCAACGTAAATGTATCCAGCGTCCAACGGCTGGCCTGATCGGTCATAGAAAACCGGAAACGGAGAGGTGACTTCGCTGGTCATTTCATTGCGCTCGTTTGCTATTGCGGCCAGCGTTTCCAGCCGCGTCCATCACAACGCCCTTGGCAAGTTCGGCTTTGGCTTCTGGTGTTAGGCGGATGGCGGGGACGGTGGCGCGTCGTTCACGCGGTTTCTGCCCCAGAGTTGCATCAATCTCGGCCGCGCGCGGCGCATTAACATCGAGGTCCACCGCCTCCACCTTCAGCCCGAGCGACTTTGCCACTCGGCCAAGCGTGCTTGGCAGGCGTTTGTCATAGAAGGATTTCGTGCCCTCGTTCTGCAATGCACTGTGAAGCGTCCCGTGCGTGGGGAAGGTGACGGTGTTGACGCCGTCCTTCGCGGCTTGCTGCAAGGCGTAACGAACGAAGGGTTCTTCCCAGTTTTCCAGAGGGGCGCGGGGGGGTTGCCCGGTCTGCGTGCGCGTGGCTTCGACACTTCGCCTATTTGCTTCAACGGCTGTACGATACAACTCCTTGCCGACAGGATCATCAATCAAGCTCAGGGCGGCCGGGCCGACTTCATCGACAGGATAGGTGCCTTTGTTGACCGGACGTTTGCGATTGGCTTCGGCGGCCCACTCCCTGTACCTCAGTCGCGCGGCGCGCACGTTTCGTTCCAGAGCGCGCAAATCGACGGGCGTTGTATCGCCCTTGTACCCGTACTTTGCCGCCTCCTGATGCAAATCGCTCTGCAACTCCTCAACGTGTCGGACCTTCTCGCCCGTTGCCGCATTGCGGTCAGTGGTGCGGATGTGGCCCAGCGCGCCCTTGGTGTTCCAATTGTGCGACTTGTAATCAAGGCCAGGCACCACCACGACTTCCTGACGGTAGCGCTTGGACGGGCCGGGGGCGACGTATTCGGAATAGTCCCGGTTCATATTGGGCGTTTCGCCTAGCACGCCCTCTATGGGGTCTCCTTTGGATGTGTCCACTTGAAGCGTCGTCCGATTGCGCGCCAGCGCTTCCTCAAATGCTTCGCGCGTGATGTCACCAGTCTCGCCAAGAGATTTCAGCGCAGGCTCAATCTGGTTGGTAAACGCCTCTTTCGACGCGCCGCCCTCGCGCATGAACTTGCGCCACTGCTCAGGGCTCAGCGCCTTGGCATCACGGAAGCGTGCCGGAGGGTTGGCAAGCGCACGCTCTGCCGATGTGATGAAGCCAAGCGGGTCAGGCTGACCGGGCGCATAGACGCGGTTGCTAAGGTCAAGCGGAGGCGTCCCGTCCAGCACATTGGGCGGCACGGACTTGGACCAATTTTGCAACGCGCTCCTGACGCCCGCCTCCATAGGCGCCGCAGCAGCGCCAAGCGCACCACCTAACGCACCGCCAATCACGGCCCCCGTCTGCGCGCTTGGCAAGCGTTGTTCCGCTGACCCCTCGCCTGCGCCAAAACCTGCAACGGCGCCCTCCACAGCGCCAGCGCCCGCCCCTATGCCCAGTCCGCCAAGCATGGCGCGGCCCATCGACGGCGCAGCCTTGATCGCATTGCCCACCGCCTGAAACGGCACGAGCGGCAGCGTGGCGGCCGTTCCGAGGCCCATCTGCAGGCCCAACGCTTCAAGCGGCTTCTGTTGCTCGTAAGCTGCAGTCGTCTCACGCAGCGCGGCCGTGGTGCGTGGATCGCCCGTCATCATCCCCACGGCTTCATCAAAGTATTCGCCAATGAAAGGCAGGCCCTTGATGGCTGACGCCGCAGCGCCGCGCACGCCGTCCTGTTCCACGATCTGTTTGTTGGTCTCGGCCCTGCGCGCCTGACCGGGCGCCATGCCCTGCATCATGCGCTGAATTTCAGCCTGGTTGTTCGTGCCGTAGCCAGAACTGGTGAAGGTCAGTTGCCCATCAGGCTTGCGGTAAATCTTGCCGCCGTCCGGTGTCTCGCGCACGAGGGTATAGCCCTTCGGGACGTTGGGCTTTGCCATTTCGTCAAGCTTGGCCCGCGCCAAGCGCATCCGGCGCGAAAGCTCTGCGCGCTCGCGGTCTTCGTCCGTAATTTGCGGATTTTGCGGATACTGCGGAGGCATTATTCGGGACGTCCCATGCCTGCTTGATATGGTCGGGTGGGTTGGGTTATGGCATTTGTAATTTTGTTGGTTAAAGTCTTGTAGGCGGCATAAGCGGCAGGCGTCGTCACCGCATTGGCAATAATCCGCGCCTGCGTATCATTAAGCGCCCTTCCAGCCTTGGCCTTTTCAATCAAGTTAAGCGCATCCGTTGCCGACTGACCTCGGAGTTGCGTCAGCACCGTGGCGATATCATCGTAAATCCCCATCCGACGCATAGCATCAGCTTCTGGAGTGCGGCCCGTAATGCTTTGAAAGATTTGTTGAGAGGCGTTGATTGGCTTACCGCGAAGGACCGCCCCCAGAACAGGCGTCTCAATGCGTTCCTTAATGCGCTGTTCCCCGGCCTGCCGTTGGTAGGTTTTGCTATTTGTCGCCACGGCCGCAGTCAGTTCGATGCCGGTCGCTTGCTCGTCCAGAACCTTGTAGAATTCATCTGCATCCGCATCGCCAAGCAGCTCGCGAATTTTGCTTGTATTGTTCCGGCTTCTGAGAATGGAAAGACCTGCCTGAAGTTCTCCAAGAGCTGTATTCGGATTAGCCGCGGAAACGCGCATATTCCCAAGCGTATAATCAAGACCAGAACGCAAGCCGGTTTTCATCGACTCACGTACCGCCGGCGTCTGGCCAGACAGCATGTCTTGTATTTCTTTAACGGTTGTGGACGGATTTAACAAATTGAAACCGATTTCCGCCGCTTGCACTTCCTCAATCGTGTCCCGCGCCAGGCCAAGGGCTGCGCGATATTCCGGCACCTGATCCATGACCAACTGGCGTATCTTGCGCGCGTTCTTTGCTGCTAGCGATTGCACCTCGCTCTTGCCGCCCATGACGCCCGCAGGCGATCCATACGCCATCTCGTTTAGGCCGCGTGTGATCAGGTCCCACTGCTCGACGTTCGGCAATTCCTCAAAGCTGATTGTCCCGTCTGCGTTTTGCTTAAACAGAATTTGCGGCGCTCGTGCCTCCGGGTCCATGCTGCGTATCTTGTTAGCGTAGTTCAGCGCCTCGGCGGGGATAAGCCGTTGCCAGTTTTCTAGCTGGCGGCCAGCGAGCGTTGAGTAATTAAGAGGCGCACTATATGCGGCATCGTACATCTGCTGGCGTGCGGTCGATGACGCCTGCCGGATGGCTCCGGTTGCATCCACAATGTCCTGCGGTTGGCCAAGGAAACGATTGAACGCCCCGCGCAGTTCCTGTTCGCCGCGAAGATTGCGGGCAAGCAAAGCCTGCCGCGTTTTCTCGCCGCCTCCTCCTGCCGCCATAGCAAAGTCCAGCAGGTTTTTCGTGCCTTGCGTTGCGTCTGCCAGCATCGACGTACTTCCAGAACGCTGAAGCGATGCTCTGGCTGTTGGAATGTCTCCAGCGTCAATTGACGCCATGATTTCTGCGGCTGCTGGTTTTGAGATGCCAAGGCTTTTAGCCATCTCGTCTAAAGGTTTGTTTCGGAAAGCCAGAAAGATGTTCTTAACGCCAGCTTCAAAAGGCCTTGCAAGCAAGCCAAGCGTTCCGCCAAGCACTCCACCAATGATGCCGCTGGTTGTTCCAGACGGCATTCGCTCCTGCAAATTGCCCTCGCCAGCGCCAAGGCCGGAAACAAATCCCTCCCCCATGCCAGCGCCAAGGCCAGCAATTGCAAGTCCAAGAGGTGACGCTTGCGCAGCTCTTGTCGCAGCCTGGAGTGGAACAAGCGGAGCTGTAAGAGCGGCAAGACCGCCTCCCATTGCGAGCTGCGCTGCAACATCATAGCCCGGTTCCTGCTCGCGCATTGCGCTCTGCATTTCTCGAGCTGCTGTTGTCGCCTTTTCAGAACCAAGCACTCCGCCGACAAATTCGTCCACGGATGTCCCGCCAAAGGGAATGGCCTGCACGCCAGACAGCACGCCAGCAAGCATTGGGTCTTGTGCAATCATTTGCTTCTGGACGGCTGCGCGCCTTTCAGGTGGCAGCATACCTGCCGCTCCTGTGCCGTATTCGATCGCCCCGACTGTTGTCTTGGGCTCTTCACCACCCAGAATGCGCTGGATTTCTTCCTGGTTGCTGATGCTGGAGCCAGCGTCTGCGTAGAAAAGTTTTCCGCTTTGATCTTTGTAGACGTAGCCATTCCTAGACGGGATTGGCTTGACGACTTGCATGCCCATCTGAAGAGCACGTTCGTGAAAAGAACCTTTAGGCGCTTCAGCGCCAGCCTGTTCTTGCGCGTCAAGCTTGGCCCGCGCCAAGCGCATCCGGCGCGAAAGCTCTGCGCGCTCGCGGTCCTCGTCCGTTACTTGCGGTTCCTGCGGCGGCATTAATCATACCCTCGCTCAGTCAGTTCAGCGCCTAGAGCATCGCGTTGTTCCTTGTTCAACTTAGAGAGGTCCTGACGAAGAAGCGTGTCGTCATTCATGGCTCTAAAGTTGATGGTGGCGGGCTGGTTCTTGCCCTCAATGGCGTTGATGAAATCCTGCTCTGTCCAGTTTTTTCCGGTCTTCGTGCTGAATTGAAAGCCTTGCAAGCTTCCGGCGTTCTTGGGGTTCTCAACATAAGCAATCGCGCGCCGAATATCTTCGTTAGCTGCCTGAATTTGTGTGAGCATCCGCTTGGCGCGTTTGATGTTTTCTGATGCCGGAAGTGTTTGGTTAAACGCCCTGTTGATGAGCCTTTCGCCTTCCTTCTCGCCAAACTGGCTGCTAAGGATAAGCTTCAAATTCGCGCTCGCGACGTCCTGAATGGTTTCCTTGGTCGCCAATAGATCGGGAGAGACGACAGCAAGCGCGGCATCGGGAAGCCAGCCGACATAAGGCCCCGTCAAATTCGGGTTGGCTTCAAGGGCTGCGATTGCGTCAACAAGCTTGTCCACCTTTGCAATGTCGTTCGCCGCCCCGCCCGTGATGAACGGGAGCATGGTGTCTTCAGCAAACTTCTTATCCAGCGCTTTTTGCAATTCAGAAAGCGGCTTGCCTTCGCCGCCGACATTGACCACCGTCCCCGGCGCCTGCGGCGGCAGCATCTTCCTCTGAAATGCCGCGATGTTCTCCGGCGACCCCGGAGGTCCAAACGTCAGCGCATACGCACGCGCGGTCCGCGTGGCCTCGGTTTCCTTTTCGCCTTTCGTGGCGGTGATGTTTTCCCACGCCGACTTGAAATCTCCGGGCTCTGGTTGCAAACCTTGTGCCATTGCAATCAAAGACGTGCGAACAAAGTTGCGGCCTTCCTCGGTGCCAAGCTGGTCAATATAGCTTTTCACCACTTGCGCGCCTTTCTCATCGCCGGAATTCATCATTGCATCGTATTGGCTCTGAAATTCAGTCCGGGCGATATCAACCTGGCCCAGTTCAAGCGCAGCAAGCGGTCTTGTTACGTTGCCAAAAGCAGCTTTCTTGTTTTCCAGCGTC
>Ga0181347_1000381_pt1 | contig 14686 bp, 11 predicted proteins | sample Su13VDMM110SN_FD_130102 | JGI IMG/M metagenome (GOLD analysis project Ga0181347, IMG submission 130102) | Freshwater viral communities from Lake Michigan, USA - Su13.VD.MM110.S.N | ecosystem: Environmental > Aquatic > Freshwater > Lake | place: USA: Michigan | collected 2013-07-16
GTATATTTATGTCACAATTTGAAAATATTATCTTTGGTAAGAAAAAATTCTCCGATGTTTTAGAGGAAATTTACAACAACCAACAGAAAAAAGATAAACAAGTAACAGCTCTAATTAACGAGTTAAAACCATTAATTTCTGATATTGGGGACGCTACTCTTGTTGTTCCTTTAATTAAAGAATATATGGAAATTAGTGTTAAAAACGATGATATTCTAATTAAGATGGCTGCCTTAGCTCAACGTGCTATGGCTACAGTAACATCTGATGGTTCTCTTACTATTTCCGATGAGGAAAAAGAGCAGTTATTATCTGCTATGAATGAATTAAAAGGAGGTAAATAATGGCTTTATATAACGAAGGTTTATCAGCTACTATTGGTTCCCAAATAGATACTTTACAAGAAAAAGGTAGTTTTTCTATTAAACCCGCTAGAGTAAAATTTGTTTTTTTAGATTTAGAACAAATTAAAGCAAACCAAACCGAAATATATAAACAATATGGAAGTGAATTTACATTAGGAGCAATTCTTTTTGATTCTCCTACAAACCCTTCTCCTGATGTTCAGGATAATTCAGAATTAACAAATTATAAATTTGCTAAACCTTTATTTCCTAATATTACTCAAGTCCCTTTAATTAATGAATTAACGTATGTTATAAGTTTTCCAACACCTTCATCACAAGATCCTCAATTTGTTAATTTAAACGAAAGTGGATTTTATTATTTCCAACCACTAAATTTGTGGAATAGTGTTCATAATAATGCTTTACCAAACCCATTAGTTAATACTACTGTAACTCCTTCACAGGATAAAACTTTTCAACAAGCTGAATTAGGTTCAACTTCAAAAAATACTCCGCAATCTCAAGAAATTAATTTAGGTGAAACATTTAAAGAAAGATCAAATATTAAAAGTTTACAACCTTTTGAAGGTGATATTATATATGAAGGTCGTTGGGGTCAATCAATACGTTTTGGATCAACAGTTAAAGATAGAAAAAATGATTGGTCATCAACTGGAAATGACGGTGATCCTATTTTAATTATTAGAAATGGACAATATAATAATTCTGAACCTGCTTGGAAACCTACAACAGAAAACATTAATTTAGATTCAGGTTCAGTATATTTTGGAACAACCCAAAAAATACCATTAGAAGCATCAAGTACTAATTATGATAGTTATTCATCAAACCCCCCCACAACACCAAAAGAATACGCTTCAAATCAAATTATAATAAATTCAGGTCGTGTTGTAATTAATGCTTTTGAAGACCATATTTTAATAACATCTAAAAAATCAGTAAATTTAAATGCTGTAGATAGTGTTAATATTGATGCTCCAAAAGCAGTATTTCAAACAGATAAAATGTATTTAGGAGATAAAGATGCTACTGAACCTTTATTATTAGGAGATCAAACAGTAACTTTATTAAGCCAACTAATCACAAGTTTAAAATCATTTTCTGATATTTGCTCAACCTTAGTATCAACCCCTCCAGGAACACCATTAGCTCCACTAAATGCTATATCAGCTCAATTATCAGCAACGTTAACACAATTACAACAGAATTTACCATCATTAAAATCTAAAGATAATTTTACAGTATAATATGGCAGATACTTTAAAACAAAAATTAGCACAACGTAAAGCAGCTAGAGAAGCAGCAGCAAAAGCAAGGGAGGAGGCAAATAAAAAAACACCACCTACTGATGCTTCTTCTATTAATATACCTGAAGACCAAAAACAAAAAGGTTTAGCTAAACTCCAAGGTTTAGTTTTAAATCAAGCACTTGTTATCTCTAACCAGCAACTCCCAGCTATAATAACATTAGCAGAAGAAAAATTAGGAATTGATTTAAGTAAGGATGTTGCTGATTATTTATGTCCTGCTGATGAAACAGTTGTAAGAAACATAATAGGTCAATTTAATAATACTGTAGATGCTATAAATAATTCTATTTTATTTTTAGATAAAATTAAGGAAGTTGTAAATACTACTCAACCTTATATAAATGGAATTGAAACTTCGGTTAATACTATTAACTTAGTTACTCCTTTATTAATAACAGCCATTGCAGCATTCCCCCCTCTTACATTACCAGGAGCAGTAGTATCTGCAGTAGATACTATTGATATTGTTAAAGAACAATTGTTATTTACATCTGATGGTCTTCCAAGATTATCAATTTTAAAATCAAGTATAGGAGGTGTATCTAGTGTTTTTACTTTAGTTCAAGGTCCTCTTAGTCAAATAAATGATATAGTAATTAAATTATCTGAAGTTATAAAAAAATGTTTAAATGATCCTACAATTGTCATAAATGAATTAGATCCAACAATTAATTCAATCTTACCCTCTACACAAACACCAGTTAGTAATGAAGATACTTCATATAATGGATATTCACTTCAAATAGAAGAACAAAATTTTTCTCCAACACTTATACAAAGACGAGCAGTAGCTAAAAATAACCAAAACATTACAGTGATAGCTACCCCCTATTCGTTTACTACGGACAACCAAACATTAATAGAGGAATTAAAATCCTTAATAGATACAAGAACACAACAAAAAATTGGAACAATATAATATTTATAAACAATGAAACCATCAGATTTTAAAAAAATTATTAAAGAGGCAGTAAGGGAAGCTATTCAAGAGGAATTAAAAGATATCCTATTGGAAGCTGTTCGTGCTCCTAAAACAATTGTTACGGAGTCGCTTAAAGATACTTACGCTCAACCTCATCTTTCAACTCCTAAAAAATTAACTCCACAAGAAAGACAAGCAATGTTTGGAGGTATTTTAGAAGAAATGCAAGGTGGAGGAGCAGCAACAACCGCTTATGCTGGTAATTTTCAAGCAACTGGACCTGTAGATGCTATTAATGGAGCATTACCTGAAGGTAATGTAGGATTAGATCAAATAATGGCTTTAATGAATAAATAATGGCTATTATAGTTCAAAATAGATTTCCAATTGATTCAGCAGCTCAGAAGGCAGTAGGGGTAAAACTCCCTTTTAATGCTCCTGCAGTATTTGAATCAACCTATTTGACTAGAGATGCCATAAAAACTAATTTAGTAAATTTTTATTCAACTTACCAAGGAGAAAGAGTTTTTAATCCGTTATTTGGAAGTGGATTACAAAACGTTATATTTCAAAATATGGATTCTATAACGGATGATTTAATTAAAAAAATTATTCAAGATGAAACAACCCAATATTTTCCTTATGTAAGTATAGCTGCTGTAACTATAAATAAACAAACAGATTATAATACTTATATTATAAAAATTACATACCAAGTCCAAAATTTTGGAATAACAGAAACAATAAACATTACAATATAAAATGGCCGTTAGAAGAGATATAAATTATTTAAATAGAGATTTTAATGCATTAAGAGATCAATTGATCACTTATTCTAAAACCTATTTTCCAAACACATATAATGATTTCACTCCAGCATCACCTGGTATGATGTTTATGGAGATGGCAGCTTATGTAGGTGATGTTTTATCATTTTACCTAGATAACCAATTTCAAGAAACCTTTATCCAATATGCTAGACAAACAAATAATTTATATGATTTAGCATATATGCTAGGATATAAACCTAAAGTTACGAGTGCGGCTACAACAGAATTAACATTTTATCAAACAGTCCCTTCTATAGTTTCATCAAGTGTTAATATTCCTGATTATAGTTATTGTTTACAAGTTCCACAAAATACAATCATTAATTCATCTCTTAATAGTTCTATTACTTTTACTATTCAAGATAAAATAGATTTTTCATATAGTAGTTCTCTTGATCCAACAACGGTTTCTGTATACCAAAGTTCAGCTGGTATACCAGTTTCTTTCTTATTGAAAAAAACAAGATCTTCACGTTCAGGAATTATATCTACAACTAATTTTACTTTTGGAGAACCTATCCCATTTAATTATGTAGATATTAGTGCTAATAATATTATTGGAATATTAGATATATTTGATTCTAATGGAAATCAATGGTATGAAGTAGATAATTTAGCTCAAGATGCTATTTTTGATTCTATTGATAATACTAATCCAAACGATCCAAATTATTATTCCTACACAGATACTCCTAATTTATTAAAAATTAAACAAGTCCAAAACCGATTTGCTACTCGTTTTTTAAATGCTACTACTTTAAGATTATTATTTGGTTCTGGTAATCCAACTGATACAACTGAGGTAATTATTCCAAATCCTCAAAACGTAGGTTTAGGATTACCATACCAACAAGATAAATTAACTACAGCATATTCCCCTACCAATTTTATATTTACAAATACTTTTGGTATTGCTCCTTCAAATACAACATTAACTGTTAGATATATAAATGGTGGAGGAGTTACATCTAATGTTCAAGCTAATTCTTTAACTGATTTAGATACATCTGGAATAACATTTGTAAATTCGGTATTAGCAAATTCCTCATTAGCTCAACAAACATTTAATTCTATAGAATGTACTAATTTAATTGCTGCTACTGGTGGAGGATCTGGAGATTCGATTGAAGAAATTAGACAAAATTCATTAGGAAATTATCAAAACCAATTAAGAGCAGTAACTACCGATGACTATAATATTAGAGCATTAAGTATGCCTCCTCAATATGGTGCTGTTTCAAAAATATTCACTCAAAAACAACAAGTTACAAATTTAGCCTTTGGTGAATCCCCAGGTAATATTGCTATGTATGTTTTAAGTTCTAATAATGATGGAACATTAAGAGTAGCTTCTCCTGCTTTAAAGCAAAATATAATTACTTATCTATCACAATATAGAATGATTGGTGATTCTGTAAAAATTAGAGATGCTTTTATAGTTAATATTGGAGTTAATTTTAGTATTGTAGTATTACCAAATTATAATAATGATGAAGTTTTAACTAAATGTTTATCATTTTTAGTTGATTATTTTAATATTAATAAATGGCAAATTAATCAACCTATTTTACTAAAGAATTTATTTGTAGGGTTAGATCAAATTGAAGGTGTTCAAACGGTTCAAAACGTAAACATTATTAACAAATATGATACTACTTTAGGATATAGTCAATATTCGTATGATATATCTGCGGCAACTTTAAATAATGTAATTTATCCCTCACTTGATCCTTCAATATTTGAAGTTAAATATCCAACTCAAGATATTCAAGGAAAAGTAGTACCTTTATAAAAAAACAAAATGGCAGTATATAAAATATTCCCTGAAAAAGACGCTACTCTATATTCATTATTTCCAAGTATGAATACAGGGTTGGATCCTATAATTGAAGCAACCGAAACATCGTTTAATGCTTTTAACAATCCAAACCCTCAAGTAAGCCGTTTCTTAATCAAATTTCCAACAGATCAAATAGATTATGTTTTAGAAAATATTATAGGTATTAGTAGTTCTGCTCAACTTATGAGTTCTACTTTATGGAAAGCAAATTTACAGTGCTTTATTGCTACTGCTACTGGTCTTGAAGTTTCTCCAACAGGTACTTTACTCCAAATACTTCCAATATCAGGAGCATGGTCTATGGGATCTGGACAATACTTAGATGATCCTATTTCTGTTGATGGTACTAGTTGGTATTGGCAAGGATATTCAGGAAGTAATTTATGGGCTACTCAAAATTATTCCCCTTTTTCTACTGGTTCTTATACAGGTTCCGCAGGTACATTTAGTACTAATCCATTTGCTGGAGGAGGTACATGGTGGACAGGTTCAACAACTTCTAGTTTTAATTCAAATATTTATCCTATTTATGCCACTCAATCTTTTAACTATAAATATGATAATGACTTAAATGTTCCTGTAACCAATATAATTAGAGCTCAATATACAGGAGCAATATCTGATGATGGATTTATTATTAAACAAGATCCAGAATTTATTCGAAATATAAACTATCAACCCGAATTAAAATATTTTTCATTAGATACAGCTACTATTTATCCTCCCCAATTACAGTTTTGGTGGGAAGATTTTATATTTTCTACCGGTTCTTCAGGACTAACAATTTTAAATACACTTCCCGCTCAAGTAGCCCTTAATCAAAACCCAGGAATATTTTTTAGCCAAAGTGTAAATATCTTTAGAGTAAATGCTGCTCCTGAATATCCACCAAAAGTATGGCAAACCTCTTCTTTATATACTCAAAATTATTATTTACCAACATCTTCCTATTATGCTATAAAGGATTTAGATACAAACGAATTTGTAGTAAATTTTGATACAAGATATACTAAATTAAGTGCTGATGTATCTGGTAGTTACTTTACTTTATACATGAATGGCTTACAACCTGAAAGATATTATAAAGTATTAATTCAAACTACTATTCAAGGAAATACTATAGTTTATGATAGTAATTATTATTTTAAAGTATTAAATGGATAATGGAAAAAATAAGTTTAAAAAAACAGGCATACGCTAAAGAGCAATTTATCAATACTATTGATACTAATTTTACTCAATTAGCAAATACATTACCAACAAATGCGGCTCCTACACAAGTATCTGTAGACCAATTTTTTCAAGAATACCAAGATTTATTCTATATTATACCTAAATTTGGAAGTACAAATTCTCATGAGTACCTTATAAAAACAAGTACAGATTATATAGGAACAACAGCAGGAACAAATGATGGAACTATTCAAGCATTAATTGATGAAATTAATACTCTAAGGCAACAAAATTTAACATTACAACAAACCCAAGTAAACCAAACAATTTCCAGTATACAATCTACATTAGCAAATTTAAACATAAATGGCTAAATTTTATCCAATAAATCCAAACACCCTTTATCCCCAAAACATTGATTTGGAGGATGCTTCAGTTATATCTTCCGATGAAATTACAGGTTTATTTAATCCAGAATTAGATGTAGTAGAATATTTTATTTATGATTTTAATGATACCTTATTAAATTCATTTTATAATTATAGAAATTGGACTAATACTGGAGATCCTTCATTGGCATCAACTACACCTTCTCCCCCTTCAGCAGTAAGTGCTTCTAGTGTAGTATCAGTACCTACAGTTCCTACATCACAAATTTCTACTGTTAATATAGATCCTGTTAGTGATGTAACTAGTATAGGTTATACCTTTGGTAAGGTAAAAAGTGTATATAATTTTATATCTCCAAAACTAGGTACTTCATTTTTTAATAAACTTTTTATAAGTGAAATATCATCCGATAGAACTGAAATTAGATTAAGTTCAAATTTTATTTTAAATGATAGTTTAGAAATTTCATATGATATTTTTAAACAAGAACTTGATAGTACTTCTTACTATGATGATTTTTATTTAAATTTTGGAGATAATCAATATGTTTTATCCGTAAACATTTTATTAGATAAAACTTCTCCCAAGTATTCATTATTAATAAAATTATACAATCCATTACCTTCTAATTTTAATTTAAAAAACGAAGCCTATATTGTTGTTAAACAAGCTAATTCATTAGCATATGCTGTTGAATTAGACTCTAACATTACCCTCCCAGACAATTCAATACCGTTAAGGACAGCTAATTTAAATATTAGTGTTTTAGATAATATAAATAATTCTACAGATTATAAAAATTTAGATAATTTATTAACTACTACATCATCAGGTTCTTTTTATCAATTATTAAATTATCTTTCTGGATCAAATATTAATCTTACTACAGATTATACTAATTATGAGAATTTTGTTTTCTTTTCTTCAGCAGATCAAAGATTATCTAATTTTAGACAAAAACTTTTAATTATTTCATCTTCACAATCTGAGTTAGTTGGTATAAATAATATAACAGGTTCAACTTCTAGTTCACTTGCTATATCTTCAAGTAAAGCTATAATTGAAAGTAGTATATATACTACAATAACTAATTTTGATAATTATGAAAGATACTTGTATTATGACTCTAGTTCATATACTTGGCCTAAAGTAAATAATACACAACCTTATACATTATATGATGTAAATAGTGTAACTGGAAATAATTGGTATACTTCTCAATCTGTTACTGCTTCTAATTATGATCAAAACAACCAAAATAGTTTATATTATATAATTCCACAATTTATAAGATACGATTCAAATAATACACAATATCTTTTATTTGTAGATATGATTGGTCAATTATTTGATGAGGTTTGGTTATACACACAAAATGTTACTGATAAATTGGATTCTAATTCTAATTTAAATGTAGGTGTTTCACCAGATTTAGTACATGATGTATTAACTTCTTTAGGAGTTAAATTATATGGAAGTAATTTTACTAATCAAAATCTTTATAATTCATTAATTGGATTAAATCCTAGTGGAGGATTATTATTACCTACTGGAAGTTTTTTAATAAACAATTATGTTACTTCTTCTATATCAGCTTCATTAGTTCCTACTTTAGATGATTTTCATAAACTAACATATAAGAAAATTTATCATGCTCTACCTTATTTAGTTAAATCTAAAGGTACATTAAATAATGTACAAGCTTTATTAAATATTTTTGGTGTTCCTAATACTGTATTAAGAATTAATGAATTTGGAGGAAAAGATAAAAACTTTAATACTTTTGATAACTGGGAAGAAGAATTTAGTTATGCTTTTAACACTAGCGCATCAGCTAAAGTTTCAACTCCATGGACAGCATCTTCTGCTCCTTATGGAACTATTTATCCCAACGCATTAGAATTTAAATTTAAAACTTCCGGTCTACCAACGTCTAGTATAGCATACAGTCAATCAATTGTCAATCATAGCACAAACCATTTTAATGTTGTATTAGAATACACAGGTTCGGGATATAATACAAGTTCATATAGTGGTTCAATAAAAGATCCTAATTACCAATATGCTACTTTAAAATTTATTACCGGATCTTTATCAGCAAGTGTTTATTTACCTTTTTATGATGGAGGTTGGTGGTCTGTATTAGTTAATGCCACTACAGGTAGCACAACATCATACAATTTATACGCTAAAAATTCTATTTATTCTGGTTCAGATGGTAATATTTTAGGTTATCAAGCATCTGCTAGTTTTACAGGTTCAAAATTTTGGAGTTCTAGTGGACAATTATATTTTGGAACAGGTAGTGTTACTAATGGAAAAACATATACTCCATTTAGTGGTAGTTATCAAGAAATTAGATATTATAATATACCTTTAAGCGAAAGCGCTTTTAATGCTTTTGTAATGAACCCTAATTCAATTGAAGGTAATAATGCTGAAGGGACTCAATCTTCTAAAAATAGTTTATTTTATAGAATACCTTTAGGAGGAGAATTATACACAGGATCTACATCAGTTCATCCGGGTATTACTGGTTCATCTCCTGTATCTCAATCATTTACAGGAGCGTCTTCAACAGCTTCTTATAGTGGAAGTTATAATTTTGTTAATAATTATCAATATATTTTCTTTGATCAATTTGCAGTAGGTATTCAAAATGCTGTTTCGCAAAAAATTAAAACACAAAATATAATTTTACCTTATACTAGTAGTTTAGGAAATATACCTACAAACACAGTATTATCTCCATACATTAGTATCCAACAAAACTTACCAATAAGTTCAAGTTATACCGCAGATGTAAATTATGTAGAAACTGCTTTATCTCCTCAAAATGAAATTAATGAAGATATAAATTCTACATTAGGGTATTTAAATATTGGAGATTATATAGGAGATCCTAGATTGGTTTCGTCTTCTGCTCAATCATATCCTGCTTTAGATATATTAAGAGATTTATATTTTGAAAAATATTCCTCAAATTATAATTGGTCTGAATTTGTATCATTAATAGAACAATATGATAGTTCATTGTTTAAAATGATTCAAGATTTCATTCCAGCTAGAGATGGCTTGGCATCCGGTCTTGTAATTAAACAAACATTATTAGAAAGAAATAAATATCCTGTTCCTCAATTAAATACATTTACTACTACTTCTTATCAATATTTAGATCAACCTTTTGTATCCCAAAATACAATTATTACAGGTTCAGCTAACTCATTACAAGTATGGGATTATTTAAATTCAACACCAGTATTTATTACTTCATCCTTAGTTCATATTAATGGAGGTAATGGTGGTTCTATGCCTGATTTATTTGGTCAAACTCAATCTGTAGGTTATTTTTCTGGAATAACTCAAAGTTGGACAGGTTCAACACCTTCTAATAGTGGTTCTGTATTTTTTACCCAATCAAACCAATCAGAATTTTATAATGGTCAATTAAGTGGTTCAACAATAATTGCTGCTACTCAAAGTTTAGATAATTATACAATTAATATAAATCAAGTATATTCAACAGGTACTATATATTTTAATACTACTACTACAAGTGATGAAAGTATGACTTCATCTTATGTTAATTTTGATTTTAATTATGATCAATATTATTATGTAAGTTTTACAGCAAAAAGATGGGGTTCACCAAATACAGCAACACCATTATATTTTTATAATCAAGATGGAAGTCTTGTTAGTTTAGCAAGCATACCTGGTAATAATTTAGGAGGAAACACAGGTAGTGTTACTGTAAATCAACTTCAAATTAGAGGATTAATTCCTAAAGATCGTTTTTATATATTTACTGGAATGGGTAGTTTTGGATATAGTGCAAGTATTGAAAACTTTACTGTTTCACAAGAACAAATATCAAATCCAGAATACTTAGCTATTCAAAATAATGCTATAATAAGTAGACCTAATCCTTATTATATGGATGTTGACTTCCAAACCAGTGCTGTATTAGCTGTAAATGAACAAGCAATTATTTCAGGGTCAGCTACAAGAGCTCAAGTACCTCAATCAAATTATACAACAACACGTATTACTAACCCACGTTATAATGGATGCAAAAATACCTCTCCAGCAATTAATGTTATTTCAGGTAGCACACCAGCAACTATTAATATATTTGGAGATTATGCTTTGCGTTATGATGATGGTGGTTTCCAAGACAATATTTTACAAGGTGGTTTTCCTTATTTAAATTTAAAATATATGTTTGATGCTAATGGAAATGTATTACAACCAAAACAATCATCTTCATATGAATATAACGGTATTTCTTTATTTTCTGGGGTTACTTCCTCTAATATTATTATACAGTCTACTGCCTCTGTCCCACCACAAATCGTAGCTAGTTTACAAGGTTTTAAGCCGGTAAGTAGTATTTTTACTACTATTAATCTAAACGCCGGAACAGTTTCAGGTTCATTAAATACATTTTCTTCATCAACTGGTAGTATTAGATTGTATAGTCCTACCAGTCCTATATTTAATTCTACCAATGTAATTTGGACTACAGGAAGTTTATCTCCTTCAATTATAACTAGTTCCCAATCAAATATAGGCTATTATTTCTACAGAAACCAAACATTAAGTGAAGGATGGATTCAGGTAGATTGTTCTGGTTCTACTAATATTACAAACCCTACAGGTTCAGGAGATGATAGAGCAGGATTTAATAGTGCTCAAACGGCTTTATCCGCAAAAATAGGTAGTATTTTTTATTTCGGTTCAGGATCTGCTACTACTTCAAGTATAGCACATACTATTATATCTAGTTCATATGATACACCTTTTACTAACTATTTTATTTATTTAGATAAACCTGTAGTAAATTGTAATTTATCTCAATTTGCTATAGTAGATACTTTAACGGATATGACAAAGATAACAATTAATACAGATTTACCATCTACAGGCAGTTTTGGTAAAGGATTTATATTACCTCAATTGTTTGGAGTTCAAAATATTAATAATCTTAATCAAGCAATTGAGATTTTAGCAACAAAAGGTTTAGTTTAATATATTTATAATAAAATAACAATAAAATATGGGATATTTAAATAATTCAGTAGTAACAGTAGACGCTATCTTAACAGATAAAGGCCGCCAATTACTAGCTCAAAATGATGGTTCTTTTAGAATTACCCAATTCGCATTAGCTGATGATGAAATAGATTATACTTTATATAATCCAAATCACCCCTCAGGTTCTGCTTATTATGGACAAGCAATTCAAAATATGCCTTTATTAGAAGCATTTCCACAACAAACACAAACAATGAAGTATTTACTTACTACATTACCTCGTGGTACTGCTAAGTTACCTATTTTAGCTACTCCGGCTTCAATTTCTTTAAAACAAGGTCAATCTCAAGTTATTACTCCTCAAACATTAAATTATTTTGGAGGAAATACTTTTGAAGCTAGTGGTTACACATACACAATTTCAGACGCACGTTTAATGAGTACATTTGAAGGAGTAGGTATTAATACTCCAAATGCTCAAGCATTAAATCAAAATACTACTACGTTTGGTACTAGTGTATCTAAAACTGTTATTGGTACTAGCTTAAATATGAGAGCTACAACAGTAAATAGTTTATTTGGTACTAATGCTGCTTTATATGCTACTTTACAAATCCAAGGTAGAGATAGTGGTGCTCGTATAACCATTCCAATCACTGTAACACAAGTTCAATAATATATAAAACATGTCTTTTGTAAGATTCTCACCCGATGATTTTGTAGTTAGTTCTAATGCTATTACCTCCACAATGTGGACTAATGGCTCCCCTACACTAACTCAATTTTTTACATCCTCCGTCCAAGAAGCTGGTTCTTCTGGAAATTTTTATTTAAATGTTTTTCAAACAGGTTCTAATCTATCTGGCTCAGCTATTCAATTTGCAATTGCTTATGGTAATAGTACTGGTAGTGGGAGTTTAGCATATCATACTGCTGTTGATGGTTATTCACCTACAGGCACTGTTTTTGGTCAATGGCAAGATTTAGTAATCGGAGATGAAAATACTAATTTTACATTTGGTGCTATTACGTCATCTCAATTCTTTGCTTTACCAATGGAGAGAGCTTGTTATAAAGATTCTATTTTCTTAGGATCTATGACGCTTAAAATTTCCGGCTCAGGAGGAGTAATTTCATTAACAGATAATAGTGCTTATCAAACATCAACAATATTTACTGAAGCTGGAAGAGTTTATCAATTAATTACAGGTTCAGCTGGTGTAAAAGCACCAATTACATCTAAAAATACGATCGATGGCTACTCAGCAAACTCAGGTTCTTATGGTTGGTTATTACCAGATATTGGAACTGTTATTTTAAACCCATTAGCTTTGGCTGCTCCAGCAGTAAGTGGTGGTATTGCTTTTTTGTATAGTGGTTCTAACTCAGCATCTGCTGCTCCAAATCAAAGCCCTAATTCAGCATTATTTAATGCTATTTCATCTTCTTCAGCATCATTTTTTACATTAAATTCTCAAGAATCAATTACTTCAGATTTTATATTTGTAAGACCTAGAAGCTCAGAATTTAATTACTCAGAAAACCCATCATTTATTTCTGGTTCAACAGGTGAAGTTTTATTCCCTACATTTATTAATAATCCTGTTACATTTATTACAACAGTAGGATTATACAATGATAGTAATGAATTATTAGCAGTAGCAAAACTTTCCACACCTTTACAAAAAGATTTTACCAAAGAAGCTTTAATTAGAATTAAACTAGATTTCTAAAATGAATGGGTGCTTACAAACAATTTCTATCATCTGATGTAATTATTACACCTCTTGAAGTTAATAAATTTTTTAGCTTTGAGGGTGCTGCTGCTTTAACTAGTTCTGTAGTTGGTATTGATAGATATTTAGGACAAAACATTCAATCTAATCCATTTGATTTAGCTACAGCTCCTACTACAGGTCAAATAACTACTCAATATCAAGAATTAGTATATAATTCTGTTAAACAACTTTATTATTCTAATTATTTAAATTCAACAGCAAGTTATGGAGGTAGTCCTCAAACAGCAAGTCTAATCCCAGGTAATGATACTGTTGGTGATAGACTTACAGGTCCTTCATCTTCAATTGGTAGATATTATAATTACCCCCAAACCGATTTAACTTTTGCTCATTATTATCCAACCTCCTCTAATTCAGTAGTAGGTGTTATGTCTATTCCTGTAGGATTATTTGGAAATTATATTCAACCAAACTCATTTAAATGGATAGCACCAAGTGGTTCTATTTACGATGATGGGCAAGGGAATTTAATATTTTCCTCTTCACAACAAATTTGCGGTAATATATTTTACGGGCATGGTTTAGCTATTATTACAAGTGATTCAATACCTCAAGGAGATACTTATGGAACAGCTATTTATGGTTCTTCTATTTATGGTTTATCTGATTCTTTAGTAGTGAATAATTTTATTACATCTTCAAATGTTACTTGTTCGTTTTCATCCTCACTTACAATTTATGAAACCCAATATAAATGTACAGCTAGAGAAAATGAATTTAATTTTAGTCAAAACCCAACAATTTCATCAGGTAGTACAGCTAATTCAAGTTCAATAGGAACATTTTACAATCCATCTCAATACTTATTTGGATTTGCTACGGCTTCTTATTTTACTCCTTATGTAACAACAGTAGGACTTTATGATGATAACCAACAATTATTAGCAATAGGAAAATTAGCTCAACCATTACCTTTATCATCAACAACAGATACTACAATACTTATAAACATAGATAGATAATATGTGGTTATACAATGAACAAGTTATAGAAAAAATTGAGGATATGCCTCAAGGA
>Ga0181347_1000383_pt1 | contig 14651 bp, 12 predicted proteins | sample Su13VDMM110SN_FD_130102 | JGI IMG/M metagenome (GOLD analysis project Ga0181347, IMG submission 130102) | Freshwater viral communities from Lake Michigan, USA - Su13.VD.MM110.S.N | ecosystem: Environmental > Aquatic > Freshwater > Lake | place: USA: Michigan | collected 2013-07-16
AAGCAAAAAACAAAAAGGCAACACAGAGAGAGAGAAGCGATATGACTAAAAGTGTGATACGAAAAGCGTGAAAAAAATAGTAGCGAACCGAAGTGAAGCGAAGTGAAACGAAGCGATCAAAACCAAGGTAAGCGAATATTGTAAAAAAAGTAGTAGCGAAGCGATCAGAATCACTCCTTTATGTAATTTTATGTCTTAGATCGTTTTGTTTCAATAAAATTTATAGCAACCGCTAACATTGAATCGTTTTAAACCATATCTATCGTTTTTGAAAGCAGTAAATAAAGTTTATTGTCTTTAACTATTAGATCTTTTATTGAATCAACGAGTCTCGCTTTTTACACACACAAAGTACATCTACGTGATTTTTTTGCTCTAGCATTTCCACAACATTCGCAAGCATTTTTTATCAACGATTTTGAAAAGCATTTTTTACACATTTATGCCGTTTGAGACTTCCATCTACCACAACTAGGACATGTAGACTTCTTGGGTATATCAACAGGTACTTACTACAATATTTACTACTCTATTTCAACCATGTTTTGTATTAATCTCTTTAAATAGAAAATTATTATTGCGGTTATAAAATGGAAGACAAAGTTATAGCGTTCGGTTAATACAAAGGGTAAAAATTCTCAGCAATAGTAAAAAAGAAGTCCTACTGTGATTGGATACTAGAGAACTATAAACCAGAATTTTAAACGGGTAATATAGATGAATTTGTACAATTTGTGCACAGAAGCCGACTGAAAAAAATAGAGATAAAACCACCTGACTCTAACACGCCGAGATTAACACAAAAAAATTAAGTTATTTGGTATGAAATCAAACGAGCGTGATCATTCTAATAACGATTTGACTTTCGAAATAAAGGCCGATTCATCTTCTTTTTTAAACATGTTGTAGGTTCTGTAATGATATGAAAATTCAACACCTTTAATTTATGATGGAATTTGAGCAATGTGCTGAGGATTGTTAAAAACTTCAGCGACCTAATATATAAAGAATTCTTCAGTTTATGACCAGTTGTTTTCATCATCAAAATCAACAATCAAACCGAGATTCATATAATTAGTTTTGTAGAAAGACTTTATAGATTTTTTAGACTCAAACTCACTCTTCTTGAAACAGACTGAAACCAATTTCATAGAATGCTATTTAACTGATTGTGGTTATACCTTTGGTTTTTCACTGATTTTGAACATCCTTTTTATGACCATAAATAATTTGATAAAAAAATTAATTACAACTATAAGTCCTTTTTTCAATTCACTCTAGATGTCTATATTGATAAACGCCATCAACTAGATTCATTTTTTATAACTGGGATTCAATAGTCATTTTTTTAGATATGTTGTTTTCACCGAAAGTAATTCCACTATTTAAGTCTCGCTACCATTGAGATTGAATCATATAGTCGGATCCATCTTTCATTCTTTCAACTGTCTGCTAATTAATTTATGAGAAAGTTTGTTTTGAAATACCTTTGAACGTGACCTTTTTTTCAAGCTTCATAGTTATAGTATCAAGAACATAACAAATCTTTTATTTACAGGCAAGATAATCGGCATATATGATTACTTTAGTTTTTTTATAGTCGTTTTTACCTCCGCCCAACTCGTCTTTAATGTGAGATAAGAATTTATTATAAATCGTTGAATGAATGTAGAACGAATCAGTGTCCATATAATATATTAGATTTTCTTTGTCTGCTCCCATTTATAAAACAAAGTTGTTCATAATCTGTTTGGAATAATCAAGCACGTATCCAGCAAAATGATGAGGCGATTATTACTCTTCGTCTTTAATCTATTTTTTAACAGTATAACAGATTTACCCGTTGTTTAATTTGAAATAGTCAGTAACATTGTCGTCATATTTTTTGTCAAAGAATTTTGCTTCGGACGTGAATTTGATTTCGGTTGATGCTGATTTTTAACCAAGTTTTCCATACGCTGAGTTTAAGATTAGTTTGTATAGATTTCCAAGAATCTCATCGTCGTCCTTAACTAGTTGTCGCTCCTTGAATAGCGGTATAACAAACTTCGCCATAAAGTTTTTAATTGATTTTGAATGAATTCCACGATAAACAGTTTTAAGTTCAATTCCAAATCTAAAACATTCTCGCAAAGAAACGTCGTTAACAACAACATTTTTATACCATCCAGTTGAGAATTGTGTTCCATCTTTTGTTTTGATTGAAATGGGTACAAATTAAAGCGATTACGGTATGTATAAATCACATTCAATGATAAACTTTTCATAATCGTTATGGTCGAAGTTTTCGCATTATTCTTGAGTCAATTTCTGGCAGTTTGATGCGTCAAGATAAGTTGCGTGTTTTAAACTCATTGCTGAAGGATAAAGTGAAGTGGCATCAAATGCTATCTAATAGTCTTAACCAACAAGTTGTAAACTGTCTGGGTGTAGAACTGTGTTTACTAAACTGTCAATTGATTTTACGTTATTTAACTCAAGGATTTTGTCAAGATTTTAAGTCTAGAAGCACTACTTTCTTGCTATGACTCTACCGCCACGATTTGCTTTTTGAACGAATTTTCGAACAACAGGATCAGTGAAGAACGGGAGTTATTTACCAGTCATATTCATCATAATAGAGTACGAAAGTTGGGCAATAGATACATACTGTTTAATATCGCATTTTTCATTCATCTTGATTTGACGCATTTTAGTTGTAAATTAGTCCCAGATATATGATAAAGAAAGCACGTCATTAATTAAATAATCCCACCAGTAGTCTTTCATCTACAGATAGTTATGTGCTGTAATCTCATCGTGAGGCATCTCTGTTTTACACAAATGTTAAGGAACGTTATACGACTTACACAACGCTTTTAAAGGCGACGATATGAACTTGAAAGTGTCTTTAACCACAAAGTCGGCGTTCTTGAATTTATCACTGGTTATAGTTATTGACATAATACCACCCTTTTACACCATTTTTTATATCTTACAATCTTCAAGTTTTAGGAAGAAATACGAATCAAAACACGCTGAATTGTGTGCCATTAGCAAAACTTTAGTCTTAATCATAAGGGTCTGTTTGTGAGTTCCTTTTTCAATCTAAAACTTAGTCTTTTTGGTGATAACATCAATATTTAAAAGCATTTACATTATACAATCGTTACCGTGCTTGATTTGAACATAATTTCGTTTATTGAAGTCTTTAACTATATATTACATTGAAGTATAACCACACGCATAAGGCTCAAAAACATTCTAGACACCACGATAGGTTTCTAAGTCGTAAATATACAAATTATCATACAACTGTTCATCGTCACACTCGTGGAATTTAACGTCTTATATATCTGTGCACAAACTAGTTGATTCAATTTGTTTTTCAGTCCAAGTCAAGTTTTTCTTAACAAAATCAACACATTTTTTTGGGTTTTTATGATCTTTAATTATGAAGAAATGATTTTCGTAAATAGCAACACACAACTGTGATTAATCAATTGGATATCTGTATTCGTTCCTATTCAGTCTAAAATAGTTGATTTAAATCTTCAATAGTTTAGAAATCTTGTTTAGGTCGCATTGTCTAAAGTTATGTCTATAAATCTAATGTTTCTTGGCATATTCATTCATAGTTTTTAGTATAGTTCGATCTTGATCATCACCAACAAATTTTACAATACACTCATATAGACACTAACCAGATTTTGGTATATAAACAAGTTCATTATCTATAACATCGCAATCCATAAAGTCGTTTCCCTAACCGTGTTGAGATCGTTTAATCTTAGATCCATCAGTCGGCGGTCTTTAGAAATTTTAAACTTATTCAAACTAGTAAACTGGCTATTCACCAACACCCTTACGATTATAGTCTACTACCTTATCAACATATGATTAAAATGCTAATAAGGACTAAAACAACAGTTTTTCAACCTTGTTATCACCACCTTTAATCTTGTATGTTATTTGTAGAGGGAAAATGAACGGATTTGCGTCAATTTGTTCTAATCTATCAACGAGCGTTTGATACTTGCCTTGACCGAAGCGTTTCCAAGCAGACTAAATTTTAGAAGCAGTTCTTGACTCTTTATTTTGTTCTATTTTTTTAAGACCGATGGCAAACAACCTTTCAATCTCCTGTTCAGAAGAAGATTTATTAAATCCTTTTTTACCGTATTAAATCGTTGACTTTTAACCAACTAGTTTTTGAAGTCTTTTAATTCTGTTCCAATTAGTTATAAGTTACTTGCTCATTTACTACACGGATTTTTTTTGCGGGAATTAATTAATTGCTTTTTCCATACATTTGTTTAAATAGAAAAAATAATAAAACGTGTGTTATAATAGTGTTACGGCATAAAAAAAATGGTTCAATCATTGCTCAATTTTATTGTTGTTGTTGGACACGTTTTTTAATCATTAACATATATTTGTTGTCGGTTTGTGATAAATACCAAATAGCAGAAAATTCCGTTGTAGTATAAAGACTTATCTCACGCTTCCCAAATTTATTCACAAACTTAATATTTGCTTCTTTAGTAAACTCTTTGTGTAGATTAGTAAGATTTTTGAACAAGACGTTATTAACCATACCATAATCAACACATTCTAGCGTGTTTATGTCCCGATAATCAACCAATATGTTACGAACAATTTAACCAGCCTATTTTACGTTTATTAACAATCGTCTTGCGTCAATAATCTATAACTTTGAATCGTTTTTATCGTGTAACTTTAAATTACCAGTTAAGTGAACGCCATCTTGAATTGGTGACTGTTCGTAGTTATAGTGTAATTCTGGTTGTATTTCTGGATTAGTTGCTTTATAAGTCTATTGGTATTTATTCGGATCTCCAGAGTGATTTCTGTAAATTTCTCGATACCTTTGACGAACAGTTTCAATATCGGCGATCTAAAGTAAGTGTAATGCGTGTTAGTTATCCATTAAAGACCCATATAAAGTCCGACAATAAGGACATCTATTCACACAGGACTAACACTCCTGACAGATATCAAGTTGACAATTGTTTAGACACTATCTTTTTCCACAAGGCACATTACTACGACAACAAATGTCACAATCTACGTTATCATTCTTTTTCTGTTCTTCGTTTTTGACATAATCAGATAACAGTTAGTGTGAGAGTCTGAGTTGTTCAACGATGTGATCAGGAATCTTAAACTTGATAGAAGCGTCAACGAGTTTCTTTTGAAGTTCAACGAGAGAATTCATCAATTGTTTTTTCTATACATGTTTTTAAATAGAAAATAAAAACGGTGTCACAGTCAAACGTTGCTCAAATTTATTGATGTCTAACAGAACCCTAATACATAATAATTATTTTCAATTTAAAAACTTTTACATATAAAATGGAAATTAAAAAATCTGGTAGAATTAACTGTTAACACGAGGGGTGTGAAAAAAAACTTAATATCAAAACGGGTCGTAACTTTTGCTAAAAACACGATGTTGAAACACGAGAAAAAATGAGAGTATATATGAATGACTACAATAAGAAACACAGACCAACGCCAGATGAAAAAAGACTTTATAATCTCAGTTATAAGATGAATAAATTAGTGAAAATGTTTCAAGAAATGTAGATCAAATAATCAAATATCCAACTTGACGCTGTACCCGAGTGATTTCGAAATTATTTAAGATGCTTTTTTTATGTCTGAAGTTTAGTCATTCCACAGCAGGTGTTTTGCCCAAAAACTAGGTGTTAAAACATTGTCGTAAGAGTAAGACCAAAACCGTTTTTCTTTCTCGTGTCTATTCGTGTATCTTTACATTCGTTCTTTATCGTGATGCGTAGTATGGTCTTGATACCCAGAAGCCCCAAATCTAATAATTTTGGTTTTATCACCCTCTTGAATTAGTGCTTAATACTTGTGTTTTTTATCGTCGGACTTTTGAATTGTGATCTTCGGTTCGTGGTATTATAGGATGAATTCAACCCCGTTTTTAAGTTTTTTAACAACAAATTTTGCGTCTTTTATTGGTTCTAATTGTCTGAATCTGAGGAATTTGTCTGTTATGTCAATCTTATTGTGTTTGTATTAATGTGTTTCAAGCCATTTCTCCGCCTATTTTTATGTGAACTTATCTCTTGGAAATATGATTGATTATAAATAGTCTGTCATTTAGTGTATGTAAAAAATCACTTATTCAGTCCGTGTATCAACTCTGTAACGGCCAATTTTTGTATAGGCTCATCGTCGCTGATATTACTCTAAGGCGGTGAATTTGAATTTGTGTTGTTTACTGGACTTTACTGACTGTATGTATTAAGTTTCTGCGTGTTCTTTATTTTTTACAACTAGTGAGACTGTTTTGTATTGACGTCGTGTAATTATCCCATTTAGATTGCTACCATATCTAGTTTAAACTTGTGAATACTTGCGAGTATCTATTATACGCCTGTTAGAAGCAAATTGACGATCTGTAGTATCAATATTATAGTCATTTGCGTATTACTGCTGGGTTATTACTGTTCCATTTTGAGCAACGAATAAAAAAAATAGCACTCTCGCTCAATATTGCACAAATTGATAGAACTTAAATTTAATAGAACCTTTCATTTACTCATCAGTATCAGTCCATTAATTGTGATTATGGTTTGTATAAAACGGAAAATATCTAGCACTAGAATCAACCCGCATTGTAAATTTAGTTGAAAACGTTTAATATTTATGCTTATTATCATTACTACAAACCCAATTCAATGATTATTCAACAATTACGTTATTATCTATATTAAAGAAGCCGATCGCAAAATATGAACTGGGCTGAGTGCCGTCAAATGTGTATCGCAACTAAAAACTAAATTCAATGTCTACCATCATATTATTTATTTATACGAATCTAAACCCATTACTGTCAGTTTCTAAAAATGAGTTATTCGGTTTGTTGTATTGATCGTTATTAAACCATTCATCGGCTGTATTATACCCAAATAATCTTAAAGTTATATCTGGCTGTCCGATTTCTGGATTTGGATAATTTATATTGAATTACTCGGTTGTAACATTATTCCCCTTTGGTTGTCCGTAAACGACGAAATATTGACTGGACGGTTGTTGATTGATACTGTAATATGGTGTTGTCATAAGCATTTACTGATCAAACCATTGAATTTGCGTAGAGGATGATCCTGTATAGATAACTGTACCGTCTTGTAACTAGAGATTACCCAGCAAACCACTGACATCAATACTGCCAGATTACTAACATACAATACTAGATGCGGAGTTTGTTGCTATAATTCTGTCTGACGGAGGAATAACATAAGGGGGTTCAAAAATTAAGTTGCCTTTAACGTGTATATCAGTGCTAACCCAAGTCGGTTCAGTTTAAATCTGTCCGCATATGATGTGAGAATCGTCGAAATTACTGCTCGTAGTTTACTAATTCTGTATTTGATTTGGTTTGAAATATAGACCACTGTTATTTGCCATTTGAATGCCATATAAAATCACTGAACGAAAAATGTTAGGTGTATGGTCATATTATTTGAAACTGAGAACGCATTCGCCGCCGACTTTTGGTAGATGTATAGTACGCATTGAGACAGCCCCACAGTTACAATATCGCAGGTGGTAACATTCAAGTCGTAAGTATTGTTTAGACTCGTGTATCCTGTATTTTACATTTAACACTGAATCCTCGGGATGTTTAAAAACGCTGGATAGTTGGCGGTAACTAAATTCCCCTATATCGTTGTACTTAAACTTGGTGTCCCGTAATTGATTTTGGTCGCTGATGTTATGATGCCAGAAACGCCCGTGACTGGAATTGCTGTAGATCTGGAAGTGTGGAATAGTGCCATATTTATACTACCGAACTGGATATTTGTAAACGCACCACCACCTAACTGACTTAAGACAACGGCGTCGTTCGGATTTGTAGCAACCGCCAGATTTGTTAATTTGAACCCGTTTGCGTTATAATCTGCCGTTTAAGTACTCAGTTAATTGATGTTTGCGGTAACTGGTAAATATTATAAACTCGCATTAGTTTAGGTTAAGTAATTGTTCTGGATGTAATTTAATGTCACGGCATCTTAAACGAGAACAGGATCCTACAAATTTTGAATTGAGTTGCTTTACATATCTAAATCGCCCTAAACCTACACTAAACTGGCATTTTAACACATAACTGAAGAACTACTATCTAATGACACGATTTGATCAATAACTGGAGTTGGTAAGGGATATGCTGGGTCAAGAATTAAATTGCCCTTAACGTGTATGTCTGTACTTAACCAAGTGGGTTCGGTCTGGATTTAACCGCAAATGATATGAGAATCGTCGAAATTACTGCTGGTAGTTTAATTATTCTGTATTTGATTTGGTTTGAAGTATAGACCGCTGTTATTCGCCATTTCATAACGTAAAAAAATATTGGATTGTGGGTCAAAATGTCACAGCGTCCTATGCGAAAATATCCCCGACTTTTACCTATTTTTGTGTCATTTCTTTGATGTCTTACTCTATTTTTTCTAACTATACTAACGACTCTTCATCTGTTATTTCGTTCATCCCAACGGCGTCTAAAATGTCTAGTAACTACTTTTAAGTCTCTAATTAGTTCTTAATCTGCTCGTTTTCGGCCTTTAATCGTTCATATTCCTCATCAGATATCTTGTTTTCGGTGTGTTTCTTATCATCGTCTTTTTCCTTGAGCAACTGATTAGCATATTGACCCGCTATTCGTTAAGCAGAGTCTTTTAGTATCTATTTGAATGGATTTTCGTGAGGATTTATATTTCTATTTGGATTGTCGTTGTAAGGATTGGCAATCTCATCGTCGTCTGGGTCGTTTCCACCATCTGGGTCTGGATCGTTTCCACCACCGCTATTCCCACCGTTATTCGGGTCTGGGTCGTCTTGTGAGGGGTCTTCACCTGGGCTTTACATTCTAAACAGCATTTATTCTTCTTCCCGTTCGAGTCTTTGGATTTCGGCGACTAAACCACGAGGATAAAGGCTCATTTCAGGTGTTTCTACCCCCATTTCTTGTCTTAATGCGTCTAATCTCTATTCACGTTCAAGTTCCTGTTGTAATTCTCGTTGTTACTCTTGATTTTCAATTAAACCTTCTTGTAGTAATTCACGTTCCACTTAACTATCAACTTATTTGTTTTCTTCTATTATTTCCTCATCCTCGTCAAAATCATCGGGTAATTCTGGCGGTTCGTCATCGTCTTGATTCGGCATTTCTGGTTGTGATTATTTCTCCTATTGATGTTTGCGTATTTACCTGAAGATGAAAATCCCCGCTATGGCAATGGCTTCTGCCACCAATAATTCGGGCATTAAAACATCAGCCGTCCCTATTAAAGCGCCTAAACCAATTTCTTCAGCGACAGTTAAACCTAAAACTTCGAGCATTTTTATTGTCGTAGAAAAAAATATGGTTTAATCTAATCAAAATACGCCCACCAAGAAAGATTTGTTCTGTTCAAAACCGTTTAGACTCGGTATTTTCGCTGGCTCGGGGAGTGGAAAAAGTCACTTGATAAAATAATTAATGCTGGATGATAGTTTCGGTATTAGACAACATTTCACCCCCGAACACGTTTTTATAATTTGTCCGACGATACAATTAGATATAACCTATAATTCTATAATAAATGACCTGTAAAAACGCAGCACAAAAGAACACTAATTTGACGAAAAGACTCAAGTATTTGAAAAGGATTTAGAGTAGAATTTAGTTAATACTTACAACTAAATAATGGACTCGTAAAAAGGGTTGAAGAAAAACGGATTAAAAACTGACCCTTATCTATTGATTTTAGACGATATCGCATTAGAACTACCAATGAACTAACAATACAACGAAATAACTAGGATTTTGACTAAGATTCGACACTTAGACTGTTCAATTATTATCGCAACTCAACATTACAAAAGTTTGTCTTCAATGGGTAGAAATTAATTGAGTCATATAGTCATCTTCAATATGAGTTTAGCAGACGAGATTTTAAAGGTAAGTAATGAAGTTCGTGGTAATCTACAGAAAAAATAATTTGATTAAATCTATAATCAAGCAGTTTCTAGACCGTTTGGTTACTTATTAATAGTCACACATATGCCGATTTAATATAGATTTTTCTTAGGTTCTGGTTCATAATTATAGTAGGTTGAAATCTGAAAGTAGCAATCATTTTTTTACGATGTGGTGTAAGTGTGTCTCCTTCAAACTGCCTCTCATATACTGGTTTCTGTTTTATCGCTGTATTTACTAGTCTTAAGCCTTTATTTTTTCATAATTCGCCCTAAATTCAGGATCGGTGAGTGGATTTGGTTTGCCTCCTATTATTTTTCGTTTCATTTCATTGTTAAAAAAATATTTTACCTCTAATCATTCAACACAGTCATTTACTGCCATACGGATTTCGCTATAGATGAACAGCCCGATTTTATACGGCGTCTAGTATCGTGTTTGTATTCGCATCTGTTGTAAGTTTCATATAACTACTTGCCAAATCTATATTGTTTTAGTTGACAGTTCTACCTAAATTTTTAATTAATTCCTTATTGGTGTATTGTAAACTCTATTTAACTGGCGCATCCAAAGCATTATCTTTATCTAGTTATCTCTACAATTTTAACTGCTTATATAGTGCTTAAGTCTGTTTTGAGGCGTCTTCAAACGATAATTTTTTGCTAACAGTCCCAGCAACCGCTAAGTAGATATCGTCAATTCTACAGTCACATTCACAATCGTCTTAGTACATAATTTTACTTTTTATTTATTCCAACAAAAAAATGACTGAACAAATTTAAACTGAGAAACCAGACGAAGAAATTTTCGAACATCACATTGAAAACTTATACTAATTGTTTGATCCAGAGAGAAAATAATCTTAGGAAGACTTAATCAAATTCGCAAAACATCCGATTTAGGCCCTTTATGTATTACTCGCATTTGTAATTAACACTAAAAATCTAGTTGAATTAGATGCGATTACTGACTAATTTGTAGAGCGGGTTATATTGTCGTTTAACGAAGAAGATGAAAAATTGCGAGAAAAAATGGTGTCTTTAGATAGATAAATTAAAGCGTGTTGTTTTAGTGGTAAAAAGTTCAAAGAATGTTCGTTATTTTTCAATGTTTGGAGTGAAATTCTTGAATAATTTATGGAGCAAAATGAAGTTGATGAATGATCATATTCTTGTGTAAATCATCTAAATTAGTGATCATATGTCTTAGTTTTAATCTCTATTAATGCGAATTATTACGATTGTCGCTAACCATTATTTTAACTGCGAGTTTACATTAGTTACAGTCTTCCAATTTTTTTTAACACTCCATTTCAAGCAAAGAATAAAAAAATGGTAGGATTGATTTCAACACATCAGTTCTCTTAGTTTAAACGCCATTCCAGCCTAAGGTTTAAAGGTTGTCGGTTCTTTTTTCTGAACAACCGTATTTGCGAACACATCATCAACTTTTTTGTAGGAATCTAACTGTAAATGGTTCAAATTACCGCTTAACTGTGATATATAGTCCGCAATTTATTCTATACCTATTAGAACGTCTTTTACAGGCAACATTTTTGGTTTTTACAACGGTTATTACATAGCAGGAGACGCCATATTTTTTGAAGCCTTTCCGACATCATTCTACCAGTTTTATTCCCCGTTATAAGCAACTTATGAACCGATTTGTTTTGTGATTGCGTCTTAATACTGTTTAAATTCGGCACTGTAGTCTTCTCCACGTTGTAATTTTTCTGTGTACGACTGTCTTAAGAACTCTATATTCGGCACAACAACACTACCACCCGCTTTCAGTATGTCATTCAATAAATTAGTCTAAACAAATGTCAAATGCCGTCTTTAAGCAAGATCAAATGCGTATTAATCTATTAGTTTTGAGTTCAACATCTAATCTATTGTCGGATATTTTACTCTATACTCTTCTATTCCGTGTTAATTCTCAATAACCGCTAAATCTGCACCGCTTTGACCCCCGTTTCTAGTTGCCTCTTTATATAGTAGTTTATTATTTTCGGTTTGTGTGAGCATTTGTTGCTTTTCAATCGTTTTAACCCGATCATATATCTTTTCTCTACGGCGGTTAATCTTAAACCACACTGGATCAACGGATATGCCTTGCGGAACTGTTCTAAACGTGTCTTAAAACCCGACTGCTATGTCCCGAATTTTTTACACAGTTTTCGGGTGAGTTTTCTTGTATTCGTCAAATGTTTTTTAGATCCTATGTACCTCTGTCTTTGCCGAACCTGATTTTAGTCGTTATATTAATTCTTGCCGTATTTCTTTGGGGTTTTAACTATCTATTTAAAATGCTTGGGCAATGATTTTCTAATCTTGGGGCGATAATTTTTCCACTTTATCAACAACATTATTTACGTCTCTGTCAGTTACTATTTGTTCTGTTTTAATTATCTTTTTACCGCTGGGACTTAAACCATCGAGCGCATCTTGTAGTTGTTCTTTAGTCTCTTCTTCGTAATTTGCCATAACACTGCCTTTTTCTGATTATTATTTACCGCCTATTCTCGTGTCCATACTAGGTGCTCCAGATAATTTTTTAGTTATCTACTCTTGTATCAGATCATTAAAAACGTCTTTTGAATTCTCCCCCTGCTTACCTCGTTCGTCTGATTCCTTGACTATAGACGCAAGTGCTTTTTTATCTTCAATGCTACTTTTTGTCCAGACGTTATCAAATTTACCACTATAAGCGTGACCCCCGTTCAGGAATTTACCGCTTATTACCTTCAATTGTTCTTTCACGATGAAATATTTTAGGTCATCTAACTATTTTTGAGTTAAATCGCTTTACATTTACTTCCGAAAAAAAATTTACCACGTCTCATTCTTTACTAAAACGCTCAAACAATAAAGTCATACTCACTGCGTTATCGTTTATGATCATCGGTCTTGAATTATCATCTAAAAACGCAACTTAAATACGCTAAATCGGAAATTAGTTGTGGTAATCTATCACATTTCTCGCAAATTAATAGAACGGTGATTTCCAGTGAATGTAAGTGTCAACTGGTTCGATCGGAATCTAAACTAGACACGCAATTGTATCAGAATTTAGTTCTCCAATCCCCCGAATTTAAACATTTAAGTTAGCAGTCACCTATACATTAAATGGAAACGGACTCAAATGTACGGTTGCTGGTTGTGTGTATGCTTGACCGTTTGTGTTCCCGAATCCTAGGTATCGTGGTAGTTGATTTTAATATTATAGTTACGATTTAACGAAAACAAATGCGGATGAACAGGTTATTTGTATAAATTTATTATTATTTCCTGCTACTGTTATCGCAAAAGTATGTGGTGTCTGTGCGTTTAAAGCATTTTAAATTATAGTACTCATATCAAAAATATTCCAAAAATTGTTTAAGAATTGGTCGGGAATCTACACTCTATAGTCCACAGAACCAACCCTGACCCAGATTTGTCTATAGTCTTGTGTGAAATTTGGAAAAGCACAAAGTATTGATAAATTCAGTAAGTTGACCGTATTACAATTAATTTTTTGGATTGATGTATACTCATACGTTTAAAACTCGTTATTTATGACATATCTAGATGGAGTTATTTACACCCGCCACTACTAGACAATATCCCGTTCTCCAGCGACTTACATTAATTAATTATTTGTATTGCGAAAAATTTCTTAGACTTCTAAATAAAATGGTAGAAGCGAGAAGCGAATTTCTTCAAGATCGTATGGCGTTACGTGACATTTATAAACAAAGAAAAACTACTGTAGTCTTTACTCAATAACCAATACAACCGTTAGCGACTTTCACTTCTGGATCATAGATTTAATTAGTTTTCCAGAATAGTCGTAACTTCCTTGATTTAAGCAAAGTTTAACTACTATTTAGACCCGTAATACAGTTTTAAGCCGAATAGGGAATGACCCTTGAGCAACGATCTCTACAAGGAATAACCCCAGTCGATGCACAATCATTCTTTACTCTATAATCAGTTCAAATTAATGGAAATCAAATCACTTCTCAACCCCAGTCCAATCTTCAAATCACGAGATCAATTTTCTAGTCAGTTTGGAACTCATTAGTTAATGTAAAAGACAATTACGGTTTAACAGGCGATGGGGACGTTTTCGCTGGACTCTTATTTAGTGGCGGTTCTGGATCGGCTCTGTACGGTGGTGTGGAAAGTTCGGTTCTCGCCCCTGCTAATGGTCTTATTGTTTCGCAAGGGTATGTGTAGGGTACTAATATTAAACCATTCGGCCTTGATACCGCCCCCTTTAATCTGACTCAACTCGCTAATTCAAGTTTGTTCGAAGGTCTCCCATTCGCAAGAGCAATTATCAGCGATTTCCACTCTTATTATATGTAGGGCAATTTCAACACTTTAGTTGCGGGTGGTAGTGGTGCCGTAGACTTGATCAAAAATGATTATTATGGCCAAGTTATCTCTAATTTCGCAGATTCGGTACTCCAAGACGCCAAAGTTGATGCTAGTTTGGACAATTTGAAATTCCCTCTTTTAGCACAGGCGATAACACCATCTGCGTCGGTTTATCACAAATCATAAACTAGATTCTAACGTATTAGGATGCGATTTATTCAAGGCACAACTACCGCATTCCTACAACCCAGTACGCCGAAAGACGATTATTCAAGAACTCTATG
>Ga0181347_1000385_pt1 | contig 14619 bp, 11 predicted proteins | sample Su13VDMM110SN_FD_130102 | JGI IMG/M metagenome (GOLD analysis project Ga0181347, IMG submission 130102) | Freshwater viral communities from Lake Michigan, USA - Su13.VD.MM110.S.N | ecosystem: Environmental > Aquatic > Freshwater > Lake | place: USA: Michigan | collected 2013-07-16
AGACGCTCAATCAAAGCCAACCAGTCACAACCTTTTCCTCGAATTACACAGCGCTGGCAACAGACCGTTCTAGCACTTATGTGTGGACTGGTGGCGCTGGGACGTTAACCCTAACATTGGCATCAACTCTTGCCGACAATTGGTTTATGTTCTTGCGTAACAGTGGAACAGGCGCTTTGACGGTAACTGGAACCAGTGGTGATTTGGTCAACGGCTCTGCGTCAATTGCTTTGCAACCTGCGGATTCTTGCATCATTGTTTGTAGTGGTTCACAGTTCTACACAGTTGGTTTAGGTCGAAATACGCAGTTTGCGTTTACCCAATTATCTAAAGCTGTGACGTCTGGTTCTTATACCTTGACGGCGTCTGAAGCCTCAAACGTAATTCAAAAATACACGGGTGCGTTGACTGGCAATGTAACAATTGTTGTGCCTGCAACTGTGCAGGTGTACTACATTGTGAATGCAACAACCAATGCGTTCACAGTTACGATAACTACAGGTTCTGGAGCCACCGCAGTATTGACAACAGGTAGTCAAGCTACATTGGTTTGTGATTCAGTTAATTTGTTTAATGCAAACACTGTGCTTGCAGGTTCTTCAAACATCAGTTTGAACAATGGTTCTGTTGGAGCGCCTTCATTGAACTTCTCATCAGAAACCACAACGGGCGTGTATCGAGCGGCTTCGGGTGAGTTTAATATTGCCATTCTTGGTGTGTTGCGCTCAACAGTTTCTGCTTCTGGTTTAGCAATTGTTGGGACTGGTAACTTTACAAGTGGAATTTCTGGCGGAACTTACTGATGGTTAAGAAGGTTTTTACCATTGACACGTTGCCCGGCGTTCAACGGGACGGCACTATCTTTGACATGAACTTTTACACGGACGCTCGTTGGGTTAGGTTCCAACGCGGTCGTCCAAGAAAAGTTGGTGGCTACCGCGCAATTGTCAGCAACGCAAACGGATACTCGCGTGGCATCTACGTCAACTCAGTCGATGGTGTCAACTCAGTTTTTAATGGATACAACAACGGTCTTGAGGTTGTCAACATTAACAGTCTTGGCATCGGTTCTGGTGTTAATCAATTTACTTTTACAGGAAGAGCCTTAACGCTAAACACGCTTGTTGGAGGTTCTGGTTATGTAAATGCTACTTATACGGCTGTACCGTTAACTGGGGGTTCTGGTTCTGGCGCACAAGCCACCATTGTTGTATCTGGTGGTGCTGTAACCTCTGTGACGCTTACAAGTTTTGGTAATAACTATGTCATTGGTAATATATTAAGCGCATCAAACACCAATCTCGGTGGCTCAGGTTCTGGATTTTTAATTACAGTTGCCACAATCACCACTTTCACATCAAGTGATTTAAACCTATGGCAGTTTGACTCCACGTTTGACGCTCAGGGTTCTGGAAATCAATTGTTATTGGCGCACGCTGGTCGAAACTTAGAGCAGATTGACCAAACAACGGTGACCCCAGTTTTAGCTGGAAACATCAATGGCACAACCTTGTCTCCGCTTGCAGACACTAATGGCACAACCCCAACTGGTGACACTATCGAAGTTGCTGGTGGTGTAGTTGTTTTGCACCCATATGTTTTTGTATATGGCGACAACGGTCTTATTAAGAATTGCGTTGCTGGAGACCCATTTGATTGGAACGGCGCAGACTCCAACGAGACCAACGTATCTTCTACAAAGATTGTGAAGGGCTTGCCAGTTCGAGGTGGTTCTAACGCTCCTTCTGGTTTGTTTTGGTCGCTTGATTCACTGATTCGTGTGTCCTACGCCCCTACCACCATAACAATTGCCTCAGTCCCTCAAACTTTTTTTTGGCGCTATGACATCATTTCCAGCCAATCTTCTATCCTGTCAAGTCAGTGTGTAATTGAGTATGACGGTATCTACTATTGGATTGGTGTTGACCGATTCTTGTTGTACAACGGTGTAGTCAAGGAAATAAAAAACACGTTTAATCAGAATTACTTTTTTGACAATTTGAACTACGCTCAACAGCAAAAAGTTTTTGTCAACAAGGTTCCTCGCTTTGGTGAGATTTGGTGGTTTTTTCCTTCTGGCAACTCAGAAGAATGCAACGACTGCATCATCTACAACGTGCGAGAAGACTGTTGGTATGACGCAGGGGAGGCTTTAGGCGCTCGAAGAACGGCTGGTTTCTTCTCGCAAGTGTTTCACTACCCCATCAATGCTGGAGCAACATTAAGTGAGCAGGAAGTAATTTTTACTGCATCAATTTCAACAACAAATGCAAGTGCGGTTATTACGATTGCGCCAAACAATTTAGTTGCTGTTGGTCAAGAGGTCGTTTCCGTAAGCGTTCCTTCTGGCGCTGTAGTTTCTTTGATTACGCCCAATGCGGCATCACCAACAGCGACTGGCACTTCTGGAGCAAGCACTATTGTTGTCAGTAGCGCGACTGGAATTGTTTTGAATCAATCCGTGACTGGCACAGGAATTGGCACAAATGCTATTGTGACTATTATTGCGGGAACAACTATTACGCTTTCCGTGGTTAACAGCGGGACTGTATCAGGAGCAATGTCTTTTGCTGGTTTGAGTTTGACCTTGTCTGCAAACGCAACAGCAACAGCGGTTGAGACCGCAAACTTTGAAACTGTGGCTGGTCAAGTTATTTTGTGGCAACACGAAATTGGTACGGATGAGGTTATTAACGAAGAAGCCAACGCTATTGAAAGTTACTTTGAAACAAGTGATTTGGGTTTTGTAGCTGGCGGGCCTGCCCAGACATCGCCTGTGGGCGACAACTTTTGGGTAAATTTGGAACGCGTGGAACCTGATTTCATCCAACAAGAAGAGATGACGTTCCAAGTCACTGGTCGCCCTTACGCTCAGTCTGCTGATGTGACGTCTGACCCCTATGTGTTTGACCAAAACACGGGAAAGATTGATATGCGCCAACAAAGGCGCGAGATACGTTTAATTTTTAAAAGCAACGTGCAAGGTGGTGATTACCAAATGGGTAAGGTTTTGCTCACGGTTACTTTGGGCGACTCCAGACCATACGGAAGCTAACATGGCGCTTGCGCTTGTATACGACCCTCGGTATCACACATGGAACTCTTGGTCGAGTCTAATGTGCGAGGCGTACGCGGCGCAACAGCTATCAATAAATACTCCCGAAGAGGAGTGGAAGCAGTGGGGGGCGGGTTTAAAGGCTATCGACGTTTTTGTAAACGAAGGTATACCTGACCCTTACATATATGAGAACTGGCAAGACTGGGCATCAGCACTGGTCGGAGCAGTCAATCAATCTACTGAGGAAACGGCAACATGAACTTCATTGAAATATTTAACCATGTGGCAAAGGTGGCGCGACCAGCACACTCCATGCCCAGCATCGCCCAATCAATGGAAGATGCGTTTGACGACATTGGTTTAGACAGCCTCGACGGGTTGGTCATGCTAATGTACTTTGACGAACTCTATGGCATTGCTGATGCCGTGAGCAAAGAATGGACGCCCAAGTCCGTTCAGGAAATACATGACCTTGTTATGGCAAACAAGACAAAAGAACCTGCGTCTATGGAAGAAGTTGCTGAGGTGTGCAAATGATTTACCTTACGCACTATCGCACAGCCTCCACTGAGAACGTTGAACTCTTTGACGACATCATCTACCCCCAAAAAGTACATTGGTTCCCAGACACTTACAACAGAACCAAATCTGGTTTGGTATACGTTCCCCATAAGTTGGCTGAAAAAGTCCTAGACCCTGAGTTACTTGCCAACCTACGGGAAAACCCTGTAAAGAAGACCGCGTTCATTCTTGCTGGTGGAAACGCACACTTTGCAGGTATTGGGCAACGTCCGTATGACTCGCGTCTGACCTACACCTATAAGTTTCTACCCTTTACCCTAACGCAAGTCTACGCAGGGCGTATTGCCCAATCTTTTGGCGAGATGGATAGCATCACTACAGACGCGTCCGCCTGCGCTTCTAGCCTTAAAGTAATGACGGACGTAGTTAATCTTATTGACTTCTATGATTACGAGCGCGTGATTGTTTTGACGGTTGAGGATGGTGTCTCAAACGCTGTGTTGGAGTTCTTTGGAGACTCCAAAGCGGTGTTGACTGAAAAGCAAGAACAAGAAGGTATAAAGCCATCCGCTTTCGATTCGGTTAACTTTGGCTTTCGTATTGGGCAGGGAGCCGCCCTAGCAGTCTTTGAGTCCCGTGAAGCGGTTGCTCGACAAGGAGTCAAACCCCATGCACGTTTGGTGGGTGCTTACAGCGCTTCAGAACGTTCTACAAACGCAATTGGGCAATGTGAGGACGGTGAGGGCTTTATTAAAGCTATGGAAGGCGCAATGCACTATAGCAATGTTTCCTCTGATGAGATTAAAATAGTCAAAACCCACGGTACTGGAACTGCGTCCAACAACAAAGCTGAAAAGAACGCTTTGACCCAAACGCTAAAAGCATTCGTTGCTACATCGTATAAACAAAAAATTGGTCATACGATGGGAAGCAGTGGATTGCTTGAAACACTTTTATTGTTAGATGACATTAAGTTAGGTGTTGTTCCAGCGATTGAAAATCGAACAGAAACCGATTCGATATTCCTTTCGGAATCGACAGCACCTCCCAATGGCTTGATAATGAGTTTGGCGGCAGGGATGGGAAACATCTACTCCGCCGCAATCTTTAAGGGGATGTGATGCTGGTCGATAGCAAAAAGCAAAAACTAGGTGAGCAAGCAATTTTGATGATTGCCGCTCAGGAGACCAAGTCCCCGCATCCAGCCTCTACGGTGTACGCCGCGCTTGTCAAAGAGATGAACATGATAGGTACATCTATTGTGCGTGAGGGTAACACCCTCTTTATCGTCCACAACGCTGAAGGGCGTGTAGGTCTGTTTCGCGCTTTGAATGCCGACACCGCACGCAACTACTTAGAGAGTTCATACGCTTTTATCCAAGGCGCATACAAGATGGGGTTTGACACGCTTGTAAGCGAGTTTGAAGACCCAACCATCATGAACATTTTTAAAGCTATCTCACGCAACCCTCCGCAAGAGGGGATGGGTTACAAAGCTGAGAAGACTAATAAAGGCTTTCGAGTCACAGTCAAGCTAGGGCCAAAGCGGGCTGAAAGGGAATAAACATGGGTGCAGTAGCAGATTTAGTTGAAGATGTCGGCGAGTCGGTTAGTGGCGTTGTTGAGTCCGTTGGTGACGCTGTTGAGGACGTTGGTGACGTTGTTGTTGACGTTGTTGAAAAAGTTGGTGTCACCGTCCAAGCGGTAATTGACGACCCACTTCCAGTTCTTATTGCTGTTGCTGGAAGTTCTATTGGTATCCCACCCGCAATCACAATGGGTGCAATTACTGCGTCGCGAGGTGGTAGCCTTGAAGATATTGCTCTATCAATGGGTACAGCGTACTTTGCTCCTTCGGCTGGAAATGCGCTTAGTTCCTCGTTGTCTGAAGCATTTGTTGATATTGGTTTAAGTGAGACTTTGTCCCAAGTTGCTAGTACGTCTATTAGCAAAGGTTTAGTCAACGGAACAATGGCTGAAATTAAAGGCGGAGATTTTGATGACGGCTTTGCTGGTGGATTTACTGGCGGTATGGTTGCTGGTGGAGTCAGTGAAGTTTCTAGCTATGTCAAAGACGACGTTATCCAATTGGCTCAAGATAGTGGGTTTAATTTAAAAGAGGCAACTTCTTTTTACAACGCAGGAACAAAAGCCCTTTCTGCTGGTGTAGTTTCTGAAGTTACGGGAAGTGGTGACTTTGCTACATCGTTTGCAAACAGTGCTGTTGGTTCAAGTATTGATTACGGTACTCGCTCACTCAACACCTCAATTGATGAGCAGTTTAATACTGCGTCAACCGAGTGGAATGCACAAGACGATAAGAAAACTCCAATTGACCTTGCTATTACTGGTGCTGGTATTCCAGATGACATAGTCGCAACAGTCGCGGTTTCTGACATTGGGATAGATACAAAACCTGTAAATGTTCCCAAAGAAGATTATGCGGAAAACACAGTTATAGATGAAGCGCTTGCAACACCTGTAATTCCACAAGTTACTTTAGCGCAGGCTCCACAAGCTGAGACAGCAGAAGAAATAACTAAAGAGGAAGAACCTTTAGAACCTGCGGAAGCAACTGCTCAAATTGAACCTGTTGGTGGTTTAGCGTCTTTATCGGAACCACAAAAACCTGTTGACTTGTCAGACATTACAAGTCCTGTGGCTACAGCTACCCCAGAGACTCCAGTTATTTCTGAGGCTCCTATTGCAAGCGACTTGCTAACAACTTCTACAGACCAACCAATTCCTGTTGGTGGTTTGAATGCATTAAAAACGGCTGACGACAAGATGGCTGAGGCTCAAGGGTTTAAAGCTACCGACGTCACAAAACCTTTGGTTGCTACGCTTGGCAACTTACTCAAGTCAAATTTAACTCGAAAAAAACCAACAACAAGACCACCCACTGGTGCTTTGCAAATGGCTGGCGCAAGACCTCGAATGCCCGCTATGCCCCCACAAGCAAAAATGGATGTGTCAAAGTTGATGCCAATTCAAAGGGCTGGCGCTATGCCTCCAAGGACTTTGCCAAGCACAGCTAGATTAAGTCCTGTGACTAATATTGCAGGTCTATCTTCATTGCTGAAAAAAACAGGATAAGACATGGCTATTCTAAAAAAACGTACCTCTAAAAAACAATTACCCGAAGCAAAGGGAATTGAACGCGTACCATTAAGTAGTGTTGTTAGAAAATCATTAAATAATGCGCCAGCATTAAGTGCATCAACAAATAAATCAATTACTTCGAGTGGTGCAACAGCACCGTCCTTGACTTCAAAGACTACTACGTCACCTGCGGTAGCTAACAAGACGTCAACAGCCCCAACGTCTATTACTACTTCACCTACAACAACAACAAAACCAACAATATCAAAAACGCCTACCTCGTCATCTACATCTAGCAAGGTAATGAATGCGCTAACGGGAGCGGCTCTTGGTGTGGGCGCGGGTGCTTTAATTAACAAGGTTACTGGTAAGCCAGCGACTAATGCAAACGCAACAACACCAGTTATTTCTGGTGCGGTGCAAAGAGCCACCGACGCCGCAGTTAAAAAAGCAAAAGAACTTACTAGAAGCAACCCAACTAGCGTTGTAAAAAATCCTACTACTGGTTTACCTACTGGAACTGGTTTTGGTAACGAAAAAACAGAATACACAACCGACTCTTTAGGTAATACCTACAAGACAATGCCAGATGGAACATCTGTGCTTTACCGCGCTAAGGAAGTACCAGAAGACACTAGCGTCTATCCACCAAACATGGTTGCCGTTGAAGATAGCTTGTCGCCCAATGAGACTCTTGTTAAGGACGAAGCCCCAACTCGCGGTCTTGGTTCTACAACTGCGGATGTGTCAAGCGACGGAACCCCTCAATATTTCCAAGACGACCAAGGTAATTACTACACTATGAACGCCTATGGTGAGTATGATTTTGTTGCTTCTGCTGACGGCACAATTCCAACTGATTACAACAATCAAGATGATAATTTAGCTGAAAACTTGGATGAAAACTTATCTGAAAATTTAGCTGAAAACACTTGGACTGACCCAGACAGTGGGGCGGTGTGGACGTTGTCTGAAAATGGCGAATGGAATACTGATTTTAATTATGACGATTATTTTGCAAACAACGATGCGTTATTGGCAGACAACACCGATTACACAGAAAATTCAGACTACACAGTCAAGGGCGGGGGGTTGATTACTATGATGAAAAATGGCGGAGATATTCAAGGTTACGCAGGGGGTGGCATAACTGATACCTATGATGATGGTTCTTACACCGTTACTTATGATGATGGAACGATAGACAGCTACGATTCAGAAGGTAGGTTCTACGGTTCACAAACTCCGTCAACACCTCTTACGTCTAAAAAGGTAACGCTTGGTGCGGGGTACGGGCCAGCCACCTACGACTCGACAACTGGCGTGACGTCAAACAGAGAACTTGGTTCCTCGTTTCCAGCGGGGTATGTCTCCAATGGGGATGGAACAGCAACTCAAGTTTATGAAGACGGTAGCACTATGACCGTTGACGAAAATATGAATCCAATTCACTCTACCGATGCAACAAACGTTGCTAGTTCTGGTGGTGGTTCATTTTTTGACAATATAGGAAGCACCCTATCTAAAGGTGTTAAAGACCTTACTGGAATGAGTCAGGGAACTTTAGACAAAATAACTGGGGCGCTCCCAGCGGCAGGTGCTGGCGCTTTGGTTGCCTCTCTATTAGGTTCTGACTTTGGTGGTGGTTCTACAAACCAAGGTTTGGATATGTCTAAGGTTGGTGTTATCAACCCACGCACAACTAATTTTGGGATTGGCCCGACCAACTTTGTTGGCTACGACCAATACGGTACAGACCAAGGTGATTACACCCCGAATGTAGAGTTGTTAACTAACTTGAATGCTCCTGCGTACAACCCAGTAAATGAGGGTGACTACGGTTACGAAGAGGCTCCTATTGAAGAAGCACCAAAGATGGCTTCTGGTGGTTTGTCCTCTATGGCTACACCTGTATCCTCGTACTACACGTTTGGTCAACCTGCGGACATCTTGGCAAACTTGGGTATGCGCCCACAACCTCCAATGAATCCACCTGAGATGATGCCTCAGATTGGTCAACAGCAACCTGCACAACAGGCTCAACAACAAGGTCTACCTCAGCAAATGCCCCAACAAATGGCGCAACAAACGCCACAAGGAATGCCACAGCAGGGCATGATGCCTCAACAGCAGGGTATGCCCCCTCCAATGCGCAAGGGTGGCTTGCCTCACGTTTCTAACGTACCAATGGTCGAAGGTCGAATGGATTTCCGCCAAGGCTCCGCAGTGCATGGAGAAGGCGATGGGCAATCGGACGACATTCCAGCTATGCTTGCGGACGGCGAGTATGTAATTGATTCTGAGACCGTAGCCCAAATTGGTAACGGTTCAACTAAGGCAGGCGCACAGGCTTTGGACAAGTTCCGTGAGGGCATTCGCGCTCACAAGCGCTCTGCCCCAATCAACAAGATACCGCCAAAAACTAAGGCGTTGACCTCATACCTTAAAGGAGCGAAATAATGGCTGGCTTATTTCAGGGTGACCCATTACCCGCAATTACCAAGACGACGGAAGCCCAACAGACGGCTCCAGAGTTTTACACGAATTACTTACAAGACATTGCTAACTTAGGTCAGAACGCTGTCCAACAAGGTGGTGTAGCTGGGTTCTCTCCACTGCAACAGCAAGCCTTTCAAATGGCTCCAGACCTTGCATTTGCTGGCGCTGGGTCTATGGGTGCATCTTCCCAATTGTTAGGTCAGGCAGGCGCTACTACCGTTCCTGACGTCATCGCTGACTACATGAACCCATACACCAGTTCCGTGGTGGACGAGATGGGTCGATTGACCAATCGCAACGTGCAAGAAAACATTTTGCCAAACCTTGGCGCGGCGGCGGTGGGGTCTGGTCAATTTGGTTCACGTCGTCAGTCTCAGGTTACTGGAAACGCATTGCGCGACATCCAAGCTGACTTGTTGGGCAAGCAAACTCAAGCGCTTCAACAAGGCTATACGCAAGCTGGCACACAGGCTCAGACAGACTTGTCTCGCGCCTTAAATGCTGGACAGGCTTTTGAAAACTTAGGTCAAGCCCAACAAGGTTTGGGTTTAGCTGGTTTAAAAACCATGTCTGACTACGGTTCTCAACAACAGGCTCAAGGTCAAAAGTTGCTTGACTACCCAATGGCTCAAAGCCAACAGTTTGCCAAGTTGCTCCAAGGTTATCAAATACCTATGGGTACAACAACGCAAGCTACTGGTTCCGAGGGTTACTCTAACAGTCCGTTGTCTCAAATTGCTGGCTTGGGTTCTTTGGTGGCTTCACTGTTCCCTCAACAAACAGCAACTCAAGATTTGCAAAATCAACTTCTTCAAAGGCAAATTAAAAATCTTAAAGAAGCTGACGGCGGAGCAATCAAAAAAGCAGACGGTGGAGGTGTTCGCCTCGCTGATGGTGGAATGGCTCCGTCTGGCGCGGAATATCACGATGGCAACGGAAATTTTTACGATGCCGATGGCTACTTAGTGGGGTAAATAATGGCAATTCCAACACAAGGTGGTTTGGGTCAAGCCTCCGCCACTCAAACAAAACTTCCTGCACAGAATGCGGGCAAGTTTGACACGGGCGCAGTGCAAGCTGAAAACCTTGAAGAAATAAACAAACCGAAACCGACTGGTTTAAAAGAGTCGATTGTTGATGACCTTGGAGACCAACGCGAGGAGATGAACCTTATCTTGTTGCGTTTACGCGCAGGATTAAATGACCGCAAGAGCAGGATGTTTGACCCTGTTTTAATGCAAGCTGGTGCAGGGTTCTTAAAACCAACTAAGACTGGTTCTTTTGGTGAGTCGTTAGGAAACGCGGCGGAGGGGGCAGGACTTGCGTCAGAGCGAGAACTTCTTCAAGAACGTGAAAATCAAAAGATGGAGATGGAACTTGCTGGAAAAGAGATGGAGTTTCGTCAACAGCTTGGTGGTGATAAGTTAATAAGTCAGTTGATGGGTGGGCCAAGACCTTCTAGCGCACCTGCACCTGCGGGCGGTGCTATGACCACGCCAACTGGACAACTAAGAGTTTCTAACACCGTTTCTCCTGTTGACGTCTCCACCGCACCAAACTCTCAACAGGTTTTGAGCGCGGCGCGTCAAGGGCGCATCCCAATCACTGACGAGGTGTTGTTGTTAGCTAGTCGCGTTGCGCCAAAGATGCTTGCAACTTTGACCGAGATTCGTAAGGCTCAAGAGGGCGAAGAAAAAAACCGTATTGAGCGCGAGAAGCTAGGTCAAGACAAGCGCAAAGTCATTCCTCGTGGTGGTCGCACCGAACGCGAGATGAACGTGCAAGAGTACGCTGAGTATCAAGCGGCGCTCAAACAATACCTAAGCGATGGCGACGAACAGAAGTTGCTTAACTTTTACGATAGCAAGGGTTACCTTGAGCCAGAGCAGGCTCGTGCGCGTAAGATTCCAAAAGCTGGAGAAGAACCTGCACCAATTGGTCGCGCTAAATCTACGTCTGAGCAAAAAGCGGAAGAAGAAACCGCAACTGAAACGGCAAAGCAACGCGTTCAGTCTGGTGAGAAACTTGCCGCTAGATTGCAAACACAAGCCGAAGCGGCATTTGAAAATTCAAACATTGCTGACGACATGATTGGCTATGCAAAGAACAATCCGTTGGTGTTTGACATTATGAATCGACCGGGTCTCGCAAACGCGGTTGCTCGTGCTGTGCAAGAGGGTGCAAACGTTGGTAACTTCAACATTAATTTGCCTGCGGCGACCATAAAGCAATACGAACTCAGTGGCAACGACTTGACCGCGTTGCAGATGTTTATGCAAAAGAGCGCACAGTTGCAATCGCGTGGTCGTCAGTTGAATCGGACACCGGGCGAAGGCTCCACCTCCGATTACGAAACCAAATTGCTTGGTGGTATTTATGCGTTGCCTTCTGACAGCCAACGTGCAATTATTTTGAAGTCTGACGCACTAAAAATGCAAGGGATGTTTGATGAAGAGCGTTACAAACTTTGGGACAAAAAGAAAAACACCATGTCTTACGGAGAGTTTCTTGTAGACGAAGATTTCAAAAAACTTAAAACTGATTACCGCAAGACGCTTGACCGAGTGCGTGAGGAAAATTTAGATTTGTTGTCTCCTAAAAAGAAAGACAAAACGACAACGTCTTCAACCTCTGCATCTCCTCCCGCTTCTGCGCCAGCTTCAGCAACTCCGCTTCCATCCTCGGACTCGTCTGTCCCTCCCGGCTACGTTCGAGACGGAAAAACAGGCGTAATTCGTAAGAAGCGCGAAGGGGAGTGATATGGCAAATGACCATGTAAAAATGTTTGCTGAAGAGTACAGCCCAATTGCCGAGCAAGTTGGCAAACAAATTGGTGTTGCTCCTTCGGTGCTGTTGGCTCAGTGGGGCGTAGAAACTGACTACGGTCGCAAGATGGTGGGTCACTTCAACTTTGGCAACATCAAAGATGTGTCTGGTACAGGCACTTCAGCAGTGGACAACAAGAGCAAATCCAAAGACAACTATGTGAACTTTGAAAGTCCAGAGGCTTTTGGGGATTACTACGCGCACATGATGCGTCGTTTATATCCCAAAGCACTCAACGCTGGCGACGACATCACCAAGTACGCTGAAGGTTTGCGCACGGGTGTTAAGGGCGCATACGCTGAGGACGAGGGTTACGAGAAAGCAATTCGTGGCGCTTACAAACTCACGTCTAACTTTTATGCGGAGGACGGTGACAAAAAAGAAGGCAGTCCTTTTGAGAGTTACGAGTCGGAGTCTTCTAAGTTTAAACGTGAGCAAGAAGAGGCGGAGCGCAACAAATCCTCAACAATTGCAAACCCAGACGACAAGCAGGGTGGCATCAGCGCTCCTGAAATGGGTGCAATTGCTGGCGCTGGAATCAATGCTTTACTCCCCATGCTTACTGACCCAAAGGTCTCCCCAAAGATTGATACATCTAAGGCGGAAGAAGCGTATCGTGTTGCAAGAGACAAGGTAGAAGTTGCGCGTCAAAACCTTGAATACTACGCTCCAAGTGGCGTAGATGAACTAGAAAATCAATTTAATCAAACCAAGCAAGAATTAGAACGCCTAAAGAACGAACAAAGGCTTGCTCAAGAACAACTAAAGCAAAAATTACCCACTTCAATTGTTCCTGCTTCAATGGATGTTCCAGAGTCTGTGGAGATACCTTCCAGAACAAAAGCTGGAGATTCTGGTGCGGTTAATTACGTTCGCGCTATGTCTGACGATGTACCAGAAGTTCTTGCTAACCAAGCACTCAATATGAGGAAAGACAACCCTAGAGGTGGTCAAGCGATTATTGATGCTAATGCACTTGCAATCCAAAAACAAGCTGACTTGGGTTTGGGTGATTTCAGTTTGGCTCGTACCTCAGGCGGTGTGCAGTTAGCGCTACCACCAACAACGGTAGCTGAACGTGAGGCGGATGAGGCTAAAAAAGCCGAGGAGCGCAACGCTGAGTTGACCAAAAGAGCGGAAGAAACCCGCTTACAACAAGAAGAATTGAACGCTCAAAACGAGGGAACCCGCTTATATCGTGAGTATGAGTTAGAACGTTTGCGCCAAGAACGCGCCCAACAGGGAGCGAGACTCAACATACTTTCAGAGCAACGCAAGATTACCAACCCAATTGTCAGGCAGGTAACCAAAGCGCAATCTGACGCTGAAGTTGCCAGACGTAGGTTGGAGCGTGCAGGCGACCAACCAAGCACTTTAACTCGTCCTTTGGAATCGGTTGGGGTGGGTACTGCAAAGATGGGGGTTGTCCCTCGTACCCTAATAGGGGGAGGAGCGGGGTTTGCAGGCGTTATGAGTTATCAAGAGGCACTTGCAAGGTTCAAGGCTGGAGACACCAGCGAAGGCGTTTTAAAGGCTTTGCAGGCGGGTTCTGTGGGCATGGCTATGCTACCCCCAGCAGGCAAAGGATTGACCAAAGCACGAGGCGCTGGCGCTATTGCCACGGTTCCTTTGTATGGATACGAACTTGGCAGACGTTTATTAAAAGACAGTCCAGAAGAATAAGTTTCGAGGAGCAGTTGCCACTCTCCTTTTAGCCCCCCTCACGGGGGGCTTTTTTTAAGCGCTACCTTCTGTATTAAAGATTAGGTATTGAGTTTGCATGAATTGCTCACGAGCGGAATCCATGCCATCGTCGAACCCTTTTTCATAAGCCTCTTGTATGACTTCTAGAATTTGGGTTTCTGATTGTTCAGAGAGTTCGCTACTTCTTGGTTCATATCGCCGACGATTTGTACGCATCTTTGGTGTTCTTTCATTGCGATTTGAGGAGCGACAAATAGAGCAATTTTCTCAGCAAACTGTAGGATGTCTACCTCATCCGCATAAAGCGAATTTGGTCTTTTTTCATCGCAATAGAAAAAAATCTGCTTGACGGTTTCTTCACTTAAATCCATTTTTTACCTCTTAATTATGTGAGTTTTTGATTTGCCAAAATTGAAGTAGGTGAGTGAACATCTCCCACCCACGGTCTAGGTCATCCGCACCCCATTCCTTTACCACGACTAGGTCAGGTACGTTACGAGATACAAATACGTTTGCACAACGCGCTTTAGGGATGCCTAAGCCAACGCGATATGCGGAGAGTTGCATCAGGTGTTCATCGTATCCAACAACTTTGGTTGGGTCGGTGAATTCTTTGGTCTTGATGTCGGCAACGATTCCGTCCCCACCCCCAGTAAATAAATCGCACTTACCTCCAAAACCGAGGTCATGTGCGAAAGCACGCTCAGAGACCCAGCTTTGTGCGCCAAAGTGGGCGTTGATTGCGTTATCGCAAGCGTCAACACTCTCTTGGTGTTTTCCTGTTGGTCTATCTTCATAAAAGCCTTGGATGGATGCGTGGATGTCAGTTCCCGCGTCCGCCGCCGAGCGACCCTGTTCTTTGGAATCGTTGATGATTCGGTCTATGTATTCCCTCTCAGGTTCGTCGG
>Ga0181347_1000392_pt1 | contig 14353 bp, 11 predicted proteins | sample Su13VDMM110SN_FD_130102 | JGI IMG/M metagenome (GOLD analysis project Ga0181347, IMG submission 130102) | Freshwater viral communities from Lake Michigan, USA - Su13.VD.MM110.S.N | ecosystem: Environmental > Aquatic > Freshwater > Lake | place: USA: Michigan | collected 2013-07-16
AAAAAGAAACCTACCAAGAATATTCCTTACACTTGGATCTTTCCAGAGACATTTAGTCTGGCTCTAACAGATCAAGAGGAGTTTATGAATGGAATTGAACACAGAGGTTTAATGTATTAGGACCATACAGTTAGTAAATAAGAAAGGGAGCTCATTTGGGCTCCCTTTTATTTTGTCTTAATATTCTATCGTAAATTCTATTCCTCTTCGGCCTCGAGCTCGGGTGTGATTGGATTAACGTCCCTGCGGTACCATTTGCCGGCTATATTCTCGTTATAGCTTTCTACCTCTAAAACTCTTAAGGTCATTTGATAATAGGTCTCCCAATAACTCATCTGTTTCTTCGTGGTGCAAACTCTTAATACTTCTCTAGTAAATATTGCATTACTAAACAGTTTAATATCGTCTATGATCAACTTACTAGATCCATAGTAGTCTGCCCAATTGCTTTCTTTGATCTCCTTTCTTTTCTTTGGAATACGACCTGGTTTTACCCACTCTGAAATTTCCTTCTTTGTTAGGGTCTTTGTTAGTACGTTTCTGAGGATTTTTTTGCCGACGTAGAATTTGCCGGTCTTATTGTTGGTAACTTTGTAGACAAATCCTACAGCGTTATCTGGGAAATCTTTTAATTGAGTGAGCTGTTTCCCTTCGTATAACCAATTTGACATAGACTGTTTTCTAATAAATATCTTAAACGTCCCAACGAACAACAAACGTAATGTCTGTGTTAGAAGGAATTGGGTAAGGCGTTGATAATTTACCTACCAATATAAGCTGATTGACATCGTTGTAAAGACCAACAGTGGTAGCGTAGGGTCTAAAGTCAGAACCGGTTGCTACGTCTATGTAAGATCCTGTGGTGCCGTCTTTAATAGCGCTGTTGTTTAGGGTGTAGTTAAACTCGTTTTCGTTCACGTGGCATCTAACCTCTTTTTGGTATATGGTATACTCAGAGGAGGCCGTGAAGTTAAATGGTACTACCGTTGCGGATGGTGTTGGCATACTAATAAATATCTATTTGGTAAAATAGTACCCGTCCAAATATAGTCGGTCTAATTGTGTTTCGTCGAATACTTTAAAGGCGTCTTTATACGTAGAAAGTATGGGTTTGCCATCTACATTGAATGAAGTATTTACTAGTACACCTATGCCCGTTTTTTCTTTGAAACAAGTTAACAAATCGTACATAAATGGATTTTGCTCCCTAGTAATAGTTTGAACTCTAGCAGTACCATCGATGTGTGTAATGGCGGGAAGTTTTTCTTTGTATTCTTGTTTTACTTTGGGACAAAAATTCATCCATCTAGATTCTCCTTCCCACTCAAAATATTCTGATACGTCTTCTAATCTAACAATGGGTGCAAATGGTCTGTACCACTCTCTATGTTTAACTTTAAGATTCAAAATATCTTTCATGTTTTCTGGAATGGGTGAACAGATAATACTTCTGTTGCCCAAAGCTCTAGGTCCGTGTTCTGCGTTTCCTTGTACAATGCCTAATATTCGGCCTTGAATTAAATCATTTGCTATTATTTCTAAAGGTAATTTTCGACCTCTTCTAGCATCTATGTATTCTAATAAAGCGTATTTATCTAGTACTTCTACGCCTTTATAAGTTATATCTATTTTTTTAGTAGGTCTTAAATATTTACAAAGCAATCCTACTGGAATTCCACAATCGGAAGAATTGGGCGCTACAAATACATTTCTATTGTATCTCTCTTTTACCTTTGTGTTTAAAACAATATTGAGAGCACAACCGCCGGTTATTATTATTGGCAACTCATATTTCTCCACTAAATTATCGATGTTTTCAAAAAATAAATCTTCAAAAACTTGTTGTGTTGTTCTAGCTATGTTATAAGAATTCTCCCCTGATAATTTATTTATTTTAGAAAATGGTACGCCTATTTCGTTAGATAACTCTTCTGATCTTTTTTCTAATTTATGCCAATAAGGAGTATGATTAAATAGTTTTCTAATTGGAGTTTTCCATTCTTCTACAACTTTTCCGTATGATTGTAATCCTAATAACTTACCGGCTCCCGTAAGAACATGATAATTTTTAATCTCATCACAGAAAGAGGATATCACGTGATAGTGACTTCCAAAATCTATTGGAATGTTTTTAACATACTCTAAATCTTTTCCTTTTTCGCCTATAAAAACGCTAAATGAACCATCATTAGATCCGCCATCAAAAGAAATTATAAGAGCTTTATTGAAATCTGATTGGTATAAAGAATTATATGAATGAGAACCGTGATGCATCGTATCTATTATATATTCGTTAGCACGAATAACGTCTTTAAATTTATCTGGAAATAAAGAAAAACCTTCTCCTATTATAAATTTATCGTACTTAGTGTATCCAAATTTATCTTTCAAATAAGTGTAAGCATGCTCAAGAACAAAATCTTTTACATAAGTTGGTTCGAAAAATTCATAGCTAGAATTTTTTAAGTTTATGAATCTTTCCAATTCAATAATACATACTATATCATCATTATCATAAACGGCTATAGAAGCGTTATGGTGTAAATGTATTGCTATACTTGGTAAATTCATTTTTTATTTATTTAACATCCGCCCCAATAACCTCTACAGTTATCGCAGCTGGGGATTAATTCATTATTAAAATTAAATATTGTTGGCCACAGGTTTTCAATAACATATGCCTCTTGTGGATGCTCGTGGTAGGCTAGTTCATTTAAAAGTTTTTCATACATTTCTTTTGGCGTGTTTAATATAAGTTCTTTTGAAACTATAGATTGACATGATGATATCATTTTTAAAGGGGTTTCATAAATTAAACCAACTTTATTTGCTAATGCATATGTTCTATCCCATTCCCAATTTCCTAAAATATAAGAAGTGGATAATGGTAAAAATTTATCAGTCATATTGAAACTATTTATTTTATCTAATATATCTAAACAATGATCGAACGGTACGCCATGAAGGAAACAAATGTAGTTTGGTAGATTTTCATAATTATCTATTATATATGTAAAGAAAGTATGACCTTCTCTTCCAATATTAGGTAGATTATTTTCAAATAGGTCTATTTGTGATTGATCTTTATTATATATGATATAATCGCATTTAAGATCTCTTACCCAAGAAACGTCTTCATTATATCTAGCAATTACTGCTTTGATATTTGTATTAATGGCAGTACTCTCTATCTTTAATTCACCATCCAATCCTATGATATCTTTATTTGCTGATTCTACTATTTTATATATAGCTATTTCATTTGGTATTTCTCCTTTTACAATAGAATTGTAAAATTCCTTATCTATTAAATATCTGTAATGCCAAGCTAAATTTTGAGGAACTATAAATAATTTATCTAAATGTACTACTTTATTGGTTAAAAAATTATAGATATTAATTGATTCTAATTCCTTTAAATTTTCTACATTACACCATAAAAAGTATCCAGTTTTAAAGGGATTAGTTTTAGCTAAAGTTCTTATAAAAGATGTTTTATTAAATGGTATATATGCGCTAGGCAATAATTTTTTTTCATTTAGTAAAATTTGATGTTGTTCGTAAACATCTAAATTATTTATTTCTTTGATAAAAATTATTGTATTCTTATTATCTAAATCATAACTAGATCTTATAGAACATACACGATCATATAAATCACCGGTACAAAAAATAGCCATATTACAATCCAAAGACAAAGATTCGTTGGTTACATCAGTATCTTTATAGATGTATGTTATTACTGTTGTTGATTTCATATTTTTATATAACTAGCCTTTTCGCTTGTTTTTTTTGATGAATATATTTTTTGTAAATCAAAAAACTCAAAGTATTTAGGACTGCCATGATTCCATCCATTATCGTGTACAAAACAAGGCATTACTCCTGTTTCATGAGAAACTAGTCTATTATTTTTGTTTAAATAGAATTCATCAATATTTCTACAAAAAGTATTGACTGCAAAAATATTGCCATAATCTAATTTGATTTTAGGCTGTATTCCCATATTGTAATAGTAGGTATATACGCCTTGATCGTTACTGAAAGTATTAATCTCTGTAGAGAACACATTATCGATCATGCTTTGTAACATTTCAATAAACTTATCTGTTCTACTTAAGATCATACCTGAGTTTAAAAAAGTTCTATTGTTTTTATCTTGCTCATTGTAATCTGTGTAATTAGGCCACGTATTTTTTCTTTCTTGTGTTGGCCAAATATTTTTCTCGTGTCCTACTATAATGTTATGCTCTAAATCAAACATATCAAGTAAATAATCTACGGGACGCATACAAGTAACATCGTTGGCATCGCAGAATATAATATAGTCTGAATTTATCGTTTTAACTTTCTCTAATAAAAATTGTATCTTATAAAGTAGATATTCACTTTCTGCGCCAAATCTAGTCGAAAAATTTTGCTCTTGTTGTTGATGGTGATCTCTATTAAAGTGAAAGTGTTCAACATCAATAGTTGGATTAAACTGCTTGAATGATTTATATAAAGAAGTTTTATATATATCAAAGCTATCTTCGTGGCTCCAAGTAGCAGTTATTAATTTTAATTTCATGTATGATCCAGTCTTTCTGTTTTCTTTGAACAAATCAAAATAAGTTCTCCAAGTACATTTTATTAAATTGTATTTACTTTTATTTTTACAGTACGTGATATCGAATATTTTCTCGTCGCTTCCAATGTAATCTGCAATTAAACACTCTTCTATGGTTTGATTGAATTCTATGAGTAGTTTGTCTATCATGTTAGTCGGTACAAAAAATGCGGTACCTTGTATGTTTCGAATTTGAGACATAGCGTAGAATGACTTATCTTCTACATCGAAATCTGAATTGTGGCTAAAAAATGTGATCTTGTTAGGCTCTAGTTTGTTGAGCTTTTCTAAAGACGGCCAAACTTCTCCTTTATAGTTGGAAACGTCTTCGCGTAGTCCACCGGCGTCGGCCCAAATTAATAAATCAGCATCAAAATATTTGCTGTCCTTTGCATGTTTTAAAAAGTTTACCTTATTAAACATGATAATGTTGTACAAAGGCTTTGTCATCTCCGGTACCTTATGATGGTCTTTCACCTTGAACTCTTCTGTAAACATTAAATTTTCTAATCTCTCTTCGTATAGTTTATAACAATCTAACTCTTCTAATGGAGTAACTACTATCACAGTTTTCTTTAACTCTGGATCGAACTCTTTTCTGTACTCTACAATTTTATCGTAAAATTTTGCCTCTGTGTAAATTACGAAACACGCGTCTAAAGATAGAGTATTTCTCATCCACGCCAAGTAAGTATTGTAAGACACTGTAAAATGGTCCCAATTATCTCTACCAATATCGTACAGCGCCATTATGATGGCTGGTTTTTTTATAGCCATTCCCATGTAAATTTAGTGCCTTTGTGGTATAATTCGCAATCTTCAAAATCAATAAGAAACTTATTAAATTCATCGAGCATGCTAGTCACTTTATAACCGGCTGAAGCTAATGTAGTAGGAACGAATCCTTCTGAATATCCGTAGTAACCGTCTTGGTGCGCTTTCAATAGATACAACATCGCTTGTTTTGAAAATCGAACAATAGGAAAGAATGACCCCATGTGTTTTTCCACGCTTTCGAAATTATCGCCATGCCCGGGGCAGTGTCCCAACCAATGTCCTCCCGATCCTTTCATTCTATCGTTTAACCTACTAACATTAGGAAACTCTTCGTAGTCTTCTTTCTTAAAAACTTGAATGCCTAAAAAATCGCTATCAATTTCTTCGTAAGCATTTAACATGCCTTTTAAATCTCCTTTGAATATAACATCATCATCAAAGAACCAGTAGTTATCATATATGGGATTTTTTATAAAATAAGTCAGCATTCTAAAATGAGCATAAAAGTATTTGGGATTTTGATGACTTCCCCAAAAATGGAATCTACTTATTTCTTTATTAAAATTATGCATTTCAAAATCTAAATCGCTGTATAAACATATTCTAGCTCCATCGTAATTAGCGGATACTTCTTCCTCTCTTCTATTATAATGATCGTCGAATAGCACAGAAAAGTTATCAAAGTTTTGATTCTTATAATCTATAATATTTTTGTTACCGTCGCCTTCAAAAGTTCTGTGGTAAGTACATACTACAACTGACGTGTTGCTCATTATTCTACTATGTATTTGTTTATTAATATTTGATGCCACTCTGGTACTCTATTGAACTGATGCACAATATCGTAAGTGCGACCATCCTCTGTTTGTATTTCATCACCCACTAATTTGGGCACGCTATAACGTTGGCTTAAGTTATGTCTCATTCCCCAAGAATCGAAGAAAGGAGTAGGTCCGGAAGTTGCGCAGTGCATAGCCCAACCATCGTTGATTGTCAATATCTTCAATCTTGGAATTTCGTTCTTAGCTACCATTATAATCAATGCGGCTTGATCTCTTATGTCGTGTCCTGTTTCCGCGTTCTCACACATTTGATCCATTGTATTTAACATGGATATTAGTGACTCTCTTTTTCCTCCCATTACACCAGAGCATATAATTTCGTTGTGAATGCACATCTCTAAATAATCTGGAAAGCACTTCTTAATAACATCGCTGTTCCATGGTTCTTCACTAAGCAGAATGCCTTCTCCGCCTACAAATACATCATAATTGTCTAGATCAAATTTACTAAATGGATCTCCCTGAAATACTACATCGAATACGTCGGTTACCATGAATACGTCTATATCGCTAGCCTTTAAAAACTCAACAGTATGGTACAGCCTCTTATTGTTTATGTATCCCAAATCCTCAGGCTTAATCTCTACTTGCACGTGTTGAATGCCTAATTCATTACATATATTGATGTCTTCAGAGTCCGCATTAATAGCCAATAAAATTATTTCGCCGTCAGATACTGTTTTGAACGTTTTTGCCCAAAGTTTAATCTTTTCTTTGTTTAATTTGATATTGTTAGATATCCCTATTAATCCTTTTTTCATTATAAATTCCCTTCTATTTTATCGCACCAACCCTTAGATTCAGAGTGTGGCCAAACAACCCATTTAGTAGGTTTATCTACGTGTTGAAAGGTTCTCCATATTTTACAAAAAGATTCTTCTGGCTTTAATATATTTCTTATCTCGTCTTTATTAGCGTCTTGTCTATTTATAGTAACGCCTTCTTTATTTTCAAAAGCTACGCACCAAAAATCGTAGTCTGATTCTTTTAAGGCCTCTTTGTATACATCAATGCAATGTTTAAAAACAATGGCAAAAGATTTTTCAAACTCCTCTTCGTTTTCAATAATCGGGTTTGGCGCAAATTTATTATCCAATGTATACTGCTGAATACTTCTGTTAAAAAATCTAAGGCCTGCAAATTTTGAATAATCGTAGATAGATCTTATACTTCCCATTCCATATTTTCCAAAACGAGTTCCACAAGAACACTCTCCATCCATTGAAAATAGTTTTCTATTTCTTAAATGACTTGAATTGTTTTTTTCAACCCACTCTTTGTCATCGTCCCATTGTTTTGTTCTGCCCTCTCTAGTATATTCGTGCCACACAATAACTTTATGAGGATGGAATAAATCGTATCCCCACGTGTAAGATCTAACGGCTAAAGATATTTCTTCTCCATGAAAATAATATTGAGGATCGTAAGGCACTTCTTCGCACCATTTACCTAAAGTAAATATAAAGTGGGCAGACAAAAATCTAGAAGGCAATGGCTCTTTCATTTCTTTCCACCCTGGAATTACGGCGGGTAAAAAGAACACTGCTCCTTCTGGTATGAATCTATCGAAGGTCATCCACCAAGCCTCGTTAACTCTGGCTTGAGGATCATTTTTTGGACTGTAAGAGGGAATATATGCAGTAAGAAGCGGCTTCTCATGTCCTTTCTTTTGTAGCTGCTTAATCATTTTGATGCACTCTACGTCCCAATTCTTTACAAATCTATGGTGAGAATCTAATTGTAGGTAATACTCTTCTCCTCCGTAGTTATCGTGTATCTGACTTCTTGCCCAACAAGCTCCTTGAGAATCGGAATAGTTGATATCGATAATTTTAAATCTAGGATCATCCTTGTACTCTTCCAAAGTGTCCCAGCTGTCTTCTAACGAATGCTGCCAAGCGATGCATATTACCAAGTTCTGAGGGTTCTTAGCGTTAGCAAGTAAGTCTTTTAATGTGGGTAGTAGTTCAGGGTCCCTATAGGACGCCATTGAAACGTATATTTTTGACATAACAGAATTTAAAACTTTTATTTTATAATGAATAATTTATTTTTTAAGTGATATTTAAGCATTTTGCTCATAAGAGTAGATACGATATTCTCTGCTTCCTGTTTCAGCATCGCGTACTTCTGCTAGTTTTATTTCTGCTTCTACTAGAGTTGCATATGTGTTGTAGTCGATATCAGGAACTGATAGTGTAACATACACTGTATTATCTCCTGGAATAAGTTGTCCCATAATTGTATGAAATATCATAGGTTAGGTTATTTTTAAGGGTTAGGGCAGATTGTATTTGCCGTGTTTATAGATATAAAAATAGAGGAGTTTGAAGTAACAGTAACTTGGTTTTGGCAAAGTTCACCTGTAAAGTCACCCGATGCAGGGCATCCTAATTCACTTGCTACTGCTGTGCAATATGCATTTGCGTTAATATTTCTTTGTATAAAAGATACAACCGTACCTGGGTTGGTTGTCAAGACTGTAAATAATAAACAAGTATTGTTTCTTGAAACATCATAAGGTAGTTCCACAAAAGCTCCACCGGTGCTATAAGAAAGGTATACCGGATCAACAGCTGCAGTACCGTTACGCTTAACATGGATATTTAAAGTAACTTGAGGTACTGGTGTTGGTTCCGGCGTTGGTTCCGGCGTTGGAGCAGGAGTTGGTTCAGGCGTTGATGTAGGCGCTGGAGTTGGGTTCTGAGTTGGAGCAGGTGTTGGATTAGGAGTTGGTGCAGGCGTTGCTGTTGGAGCCGGAGTTGGGTTCTGAGTTGGCGCAGGTGTTGGATTAGGAGTTGGTGCAGGCGTTGCTGTTGGAGCCGGAGTTGGGTTCTGAGTTGGCGCAGGCGTTGGATTAGGAGTTGGTGCAGGCGTTGCGTTAGGCGTAGTACTTGGAGTAGGCGTTGGATTATTAGTAGGAGCTGGTGTTGCGTTAGGCGTAGTACTTGGAGTAGGCGTTGGAGGTTGAGCGCATAAATTACTACAATTTATTTGACCACTACCACTCATTGTTGTAATCATCGCTCCTATTTGTGGTGCTACTGCAGTCATTACTCTTAAAATTAAACCTGATGTTGGATCTAATCTATATCGTTGAGTTAGTGCAATAGTTAAGTCAACATTATTTGCAACGTAAAATTCACTAACATAATCACAATTTCCCTCTCCATTACATTCGTATTCATGTACTAAGAAATAGAAATAAGGGTCAACTGTCGCTGTTGGATTGTTAGTTGGCGCAGGTGTTGGAGCAGGCGTTGCATTAGGAGTAGTACTTGGAGTAGGCGCCGGAGTAGCTGCTGGAGTAGTACTTGGAGTAGGAGTTGGAGTAGGACACAATCCTAAATTAGATAATGATCCGCCGCCTGTTTCTATCGGACCGTAGGATAAATTAGCACAGAATGTTATTTGTTGTCCTGATCCTAGATTTGGATCTGATTGCAATACATTATTACAATCGTAATAAGATATGCTTATTGATGTTTCTGTATTATTTTGAATTTCGTATTGATTACATACATTAGGTATAGGTGTTGCACTAGGTGTTGTACTAGGACTAGGGCTTGGACTTGGAGCCGGTGTTGCACTAGGTGTTGTACTAGGACTAGGGCTTGGACTTGGAGCCGGTGTTGCACTAGGTGTTGGGTTAGGCGTAGTACTTGGACTAGGAGCCGGAGTTGGATAGTTACAGCTAATATAAGTCGCCTGATTTGAAACGGTTCCAGCTGAATCTTTTAATCTTACTGAAAATATATCTGATCCGCCTGTAGTGTTTCTTAAGCCGGTAGAAGCATTGTAAGGCGCTACTTCGTATGTGATTACGAATGGAGAAGAAACTACAGTATAAGTGCTATATGATGCAGCGTAGCCTGCTTGTATTTCAAATCCGGTGTTAGTGCCTCCACTAAATGTAGCAGTTACTTTTCCTAAATAAGTTCCACTATTATCGCACGATGCTGATAAAGACAAACTTAGCGGTGGAATAGTTGCTGTTGGTGCCGGAGTAGTACTTGGACTTGGACTAGGGCTTGGACTCGGAGCTGGAGTAGTACTAGGCGTTGGACTTGGAGCCGGTGTTGCACTAGGTGTTGGGTTAGGCGTAGTACTTGGACTAGGAGCCGGAGTTGGATAATTACAGCTGATAGAAGTTGCCTGAGTTGAAACTGTTCCGGCTGAATCTTTTAATCTTACATTAAAGATATCTGATCCTCCTGTAGTATTTCTTAAGCCTGTAGAAGCGTTATAAGGTGCATCTTGGAATGTTATTACGAAAGGAGAGGAAACCGCTTCATAAGTGCTATACACTCCGGCGTATCCCGCTTGTATTTCAAATCCTGTATTAGTACCGCCGCTAAATGTAGCGGTTACTTTTCCTAAATAAGTTCCGCTATTATCGCATGACGCCGATAAAGACAAACTTAGCGGTGGAATAGTTGCTGTTGGTGCCGGAGTAGTACTTGGACTTGGACTAGGGCTTGGACTTGGAGCTGGAGTAGTGCTAGGTGTTGGACTCGGAGCCGGTGTAGTACTAGGCGTTGGCGTAGGTACTGTTGAACAATCTGTAATAGATAAAATAGTACCCAAAGAACCAATTTCAATACCCCATTTCGTTAGAGGTGGGTAATTCTTAGATACTTTATAAATTAGACCGCCTCCGTCAAATTCTGTTCCTAGAGCACAGGATTGACTTACAAAGAATACGTCGTTAACTTCAGGTAATACATCGTTATTCAAATACATTTGAATTCCTGGTGTATAGTTTGAATCTGCGCAAGCTAGTGCTTTAGTTGCATAAGTCTTTTCAAGAGATGCGCTTGTATATCTTAAATATCCAATGCCTGGTAATGGAGAAGCGGATGGAGTTGGAGTTGGTGTAGGTTGTAAACATAATGCTTGGTCGTATAGCGAACCTCCAACGGCTATCCATACATTAGTTCCATCAGAATACCATCCATTAGGTGCGGTGCTAGTTAAAGGTACATTAAAAGTATCGTATATTACAGAGCCGTTATTTAAGTTTGATATTGTTTTGTAAGAGAAGACTGTTACTTTAGTTCCTATATTAAATCTATTACAAGCTTCTAGATACGATGATGTACTGTATCCTAATTGTAAGGTGTGAATTGGAATAGTTGTTTCCACGCTTCCAGTAATAGGACTAGTAAAAGAACCAGTTAAATAGGTGCCTTGACTTAATACTGTATTTTTATCAGTAGTAAATTGGCTTGATGTATAAGAACCTGTTATAGTTAAACTCATAGTAGGATATCCAACAGACCATATACTTTGAGAAGCGAAAGCTTTGAATATTAAATAATCTCCTTGTAAAGCAGTTAAAGATCCACTCATTGAACTTGAAATCATTAAGCTAGAAGAAGTAGCCGATCCTGAAGGACTATTAATAACAATGGACATGCTAGCTGGAGCGTCATCTGCTAATAATAATGAATATTTAATTCTAACTGTCGGCATTGGTGTAACTGTTGGACTCGGAGCAGGAGTTGCGTTAGGTGTAGTGCTTGGACTAGGCGCTGGTGTAGTACTTGGACTTGGACTAGGCGCTGGTGTAGTGCTTGGACTTGGACTTGGAGCAGGAGTTGCGTTAGGTGTAGTGCTTGGGCTAGGTGCTGGTGTTGCGTTAGGCGTAGTGCTTGGAGTTAAAGTAGGAGACAGAGAAGGCGTAGGCGTTGGACTCGCAGTTAAAGTTGGAGTCATCGTAGGAATGCCTGGCACGTTAGCAGATGCATAAGTACCAACGCAAGTTCCGGCATTAGTGTAAACGTAAAGATATCCAGCACCATTAGGAACGTTGGCCCTTATTCCTAAAGATAAAGAATTTGAATTTACTCCGTTTAAAATATTGCCGGCCTCGTCGTAAGCCTGATTCAAAGTAGCGCTGCCGGTTCCTTGATAGTACACCGTAAAAGAATCGGAATCAGTATTACTTACTCCTATGTAACCGGATTTTAAACTTAATACTTGGTTTGTAGATCCACTAAAATATAAAAATGTTGCCGCTAGAGATTTTATTACACAATCAGTTATTTTTACTTCTATTTTTCCAGGATCAGATGAAGCTGAATAAGTCGATTTAACTGTGTAAAATGATTGGTATGTTCCGGCTTGATTTGTTAAAGTGTCAGATTCTGTTAAAGTTACCAATCCAACATTTGAGATAGTATTTTTTGGAAAAGCAGAACCGTAATAAGAAGTGAGCTCTAAAGTACTAGCGGCAACAGGCGCACAATCTGCTACAGCATCGGATATGGGATTGAAAGTTTTTACGCTTTGGCTTATATCGAAAGTGTAATACTTGTTGGTTACGTCTGGACCTCCGTCCATTACGCAGTAATAATCAGAATTTGTAATTACTACTGTAGCTTGAGGATACAAGATATTACCGACGTGAACATAAGCATTAAAAGCGTCTACTACATTTCCGTTACCATCGTCTATTAATTTATAGCTAACTCCATCAGCTGCGGCAAGTTGAAAAGTTTTTCTAGCGATATTCTCACCTGCAACGGTTCTAGGAATAGAGATAATTTTTACCTTCTGATTCGATCCGGTTGGAAAAATTCTAATGTCTTCGTCGCCACTTCCAGACGCAGCGGTAGATTGTAAAAAGTTTATATTAGAGGATCCTGTTGAATTTAAAGAGCCAGTAAGAAAGTTAGAATAGTAAAGGTGTCTCACAGACCAATAGCGCAGCGTTGAAAGAGTTGCTGCACCGGCCGGACTCACTGCTCCATTTAAACCTTTTTTAGCAGAAATACCTGAATTGTTTACGGTTGTGTTGTCGTAGGAATTCGAATATTTAACTTTTATTGGGGTAGGGGCTCCGTTAGAATCTAAGATATTCTTTGCGTTGCTCATTTATTACTACCAGTCTAATTTTACTCTAACTAATGATTCCTTTGTAAAGTCCTTAACTAGCGGCTTAGACATTTTTGCTACGGCCAAAAGTTCGTTATTGGTGTTATACAAACCAACAGTTGTCATATAAGTCTGAGGACTATTAACAAAGTTAGGATATATAAGACTGCCCGAAACATCTATTATTGATGGATTAGAAGTATAATTATAGTCTGCGTTCTTAACTCTTACAAACACATAATCAGAAGATATTGTTTCTTCAGAATTCAATGTGAAAGATCCACTGTTGTTTGCTGAATTATTACCTGATATAGAATTGAACATTAGATTGTTATTGTATCCGCCCAATGCCGCAGTTGTACTAGTTGTAAATGTAATACCCAAACCGCCTCCAGCTGTAGGTAATTGTAAAGCTTTAGGATTTAATAAGATTACACCAATGTCAGCTAAATATAAACCATAAGAACCTGAAGCTGTATATCCTTTAGCAGGAGCTCCTGTTAATAATGGACTATTTGCTGCAGTACCATTAGACCCAGAAATAATATCGTAAGCTCTACCACAGTCTAAGTAGTTAACAGTAGAAATATCGTTTGAGTTATTGCACAATTTAATTGAAGTAGCGCCTGAACCTGATAAAGTCAAGTTAAAAGTACCTGGAAATAAATTTCCTTTGTATCTATTTCTATCGATAGGAATAGCAATCAAATCCAAAGAAGAGGTGCAGCCACTTCCAAAATTTACATTGGCTGTAGCATCTCCATAAATTAGATTTCTATATTGTCCAAATGTAATTCTGCTTGGAGTATTTTGAGGTACTAAGCTATTAAGTGGAGCTGAACCTGATCCATATATGTGACCGTACGCAATTGAAAATTGCACAGCAGCATTAGAAGCATTATAAGTAGTATTATATACGTCCAAATAATAACTGCTTGTTAAGTTAGCAGACGCAGTGAAAAAGGCGGTCAGAGTTTGAGCGTTAGTACTCCAAGCTGGAGCAGTTACAGAATCCGAAGATACTACAAAATCTGATGAGGCAATTGGTGTAAAAGACATATATTAACTATTATAAATTTGTTTTAATGATTGTTACTGGAACACTAATTCTTGCGCCTGAGTCACGGCCTGTTACTATCAATGTTGTTTGTAATTGAGAATTGCCACCGAATAAAGTGTTAACCGATGTTGCTGTTATATTGATTGTTGTGCCAATAACTGTTTTACTTACTGTTGTACCAATTGT
>Ga0181347_1000395_pt1 | contig 14319 bp, 10 predicted proteins | sample Su13VDMM110SN_FD_130102 | JGI IMG/M metagenome (GOLD analysis project Ga0181347, IMG submission 130102) | Freshwater viral communities from Lake Michigan, USA - Su13.VD.MM110.S.N | ecosystem: Environmental > Aquatic > Freshwater > Lake | place: USA: Michigan | collected 2013-07-16
AAGCAAGAAGGTAAACGTTCTCCACTAAACGAAGTTTATGAAGGTCTAATGATGACAGGAGTAGAAGCCGATAAGGTTTTAGCTCGTCAATATAGAGCTCGTAAATTCTACATTGTTAAAGTAATTGACAGAGAAAACGAACAAGATGGTGTTAAGTTTTGGCGTTTTAAACACAACAGTAAAGGTGAAGGTATTTTAGATAAAATCTTCCCATTATTTAAAAACAAAGGTGACATTACCGACACAGAAAAAGGACGTGATTTAATTATTACCCTTGGATTAACTAAAGCCGGTAATGGTAAGGAGTATACTGCAATTACTTCTATTATCCCTGAAGACATCACCTCATTATCAAACGATGTTGATACATCTAAGTCATGGATTAATGATGAATTAACATGGGCTGATGTATATTCTAAAAAACCGGAAGAGTATCTTGAGATGATTGCTAAAGGTGAAGTTCCAAAATGGGATGTTGAAACTAAGAAATATGTTTCAAATCTTTCAGAAGAAACAACTTTAATGTCACCATCAAATTCAAAATCAGAACCTATCGTTGACATCGACCCACAGGACGATGCAGAAGCAGACGATGATTTACCGTTTTAATTTAACTGAGCTTGGACACTTACATGGACAAAGTGTCCAAGCTCTTATTTTTTATTCATAAAATTACATACAACATAGACAATGGCAAAAATAGTAAAGAAAGAGTTTAACTTCAAAGAGAAGTTCTCTACTAAAACAAAATACAAAGAAACTAATTTTTATTTTTGCGGTGACGCATTTTTAAACTCATGTGGATTACCGGGACCTGTTATGGGTGGTATTAATATGTTCTTAGGACATAGTAATTCATCTAAAACAACAGCAATGATATTAGCTGCGGCAGACGCACAAAAAAGAGGTGATTTACCTGTTTTTATTATTACAGAAAAAAAATGGAGTTGGGAACATGCGGTTGAATTAGGATTACAAGCAACTAAGAATTCAGACGGAGAATGGGAAGGTGATTTCATTTTTAACGATAGTTTTGATTATATTGAACAGGCAACTGATTTTATTAATAGTATATTAGATGCACAAGAAAAAGGTGAAATTCCTCACTCAGTTTTATTCTGTTGGGATTCAGTTGGTTCAGTACCATGTAAAATGACATTTGAAGGTAAAGGTGGTAAAATGCATAACGCATCCGCATTATCTGACAAAATCGGTATGGGAATCCATTCAAGAATTTCAAAATCAAAAAAAGAAGATTACCCATATTATAACACAATGATTGTTATTAACCAACCATGGGTTGATTTACCAGATAATCCATTTGGACAACCTGAAATCAAAGCAAAAGGTGGTGAAGCGTTATGGTTAGCATCTTCATTGGTATTCTTATTTGGAAATCAAAAGAAAGCTGGTATTAATCATATTACCGCAACCAAAGGAGGAAGAACAGTATCTTATGCAATTAGAACGAAAATTTCTATTTTGAAAAACCACGTAAATGGTATTCAATTTAAAGATGGTAAAATCATTGCAGTACCACAAGGTTATATTGATGACACAAAAGAGGCTTTAGAAGACTACAAAAAACAGTATTCACAATATTGGAACGCGATTCTTTCAGGAACAGGTGAAATTGTTTTAGAAGAAGAAGCAGAAGATTCAATCGGGGAGTAATTTTCAACCTATAAAACATAAAAAAATAAATGTCCGTACTACTTGTTGATGGTGATAACTTATTAACTATTGGATTCTTTGGATTAAAGAATCATTTTTACAAAGGGAATCATATTGGAGCACAATATCATTTCATCAACACACTAAGAAGATTAATTGACATTCATCGATTAGATAAAGTCGTAGTCTTTTGGGACGGAGAACAAGGTTCATCATCCAGAAAAAAATTCTATAGTCACTATAAAGAAAATAGGAAAAGTAGAATTAGAACTGAAGAGGAAATGGGTTCTTACACTAACCAAAGAAACAGGGTTAAACAATATCTTGAAGAATTATTTGTTAGACAAGGGGAATATGAATTCTGTGAAACAGATGACTGTATTGCATATTATTCTCAAAAATCTAAAGAAGAAATTTTAATTTATTCATCAGATGGTGATTTAACTCAATTAGTTTCAGAAAGAACTCATTTATTTAATCCTTCACATAATAGAATATATCAATTAAATGATATGTTTGTTTATGACCATGAAGAGATTCTTATACAAAATATTAAACTTGTTAAAATGATGTGTGGAGACCCGTCGGATAATATTGCGGGAATAAAAAATTTGGGGGTTAGAAGACTATTGGCTTTAGTTCCTGAAATTAAAACCCAACCATTAACACTCGAAATTCTAGTAGAAAAATTTAATGCTCTATTTGAACAAGACCAACATAACAATTTAATAAAGAATCTAATTACAGGGGTTACAAAACACGGAGTGTTAGGAGAGGAGTTTTACAATGTAAATAAACGCATTGTAAGTCTTGATGAACCTTTCCTTACTGAAGAGTCAATACCCTCTATAAATTCTCTTATGAATGATATAATGGACCCGGAAGGTCGTTCCTATAAGAATACAATGAAGATGATGATGGAGGATGGAATATTTCTTCTTCTACCAAAATCTGATGACGCATGGATTAACTTTCTAAATCCATTTTTAAGACTAACCAGAAAAGAAAAAAATAAAAAATTAATCAAAATAAAAGACAATGACTAATCAAGACGCAACAAAATTCGAATTTCTATTAACTTTAGGTAAAAACATAGTTTGCCAAAGATTCTTTAACGTAAGAGACTATAATGTCGAAGCGAGACGCTCGATTGACATACATGAATATGTAAAAGATATTTGTGAAGAAATCTCACATGATTTGAAAACAAAAACATTGGATTATCTAAACGAAAATCAAGATTATTTTTACGGTTTAAAGGATGTGGAAACCGGAGAAAATGATGAAAAAGAATATTTTTTACTAGTATTAAAACTAGGGGATGATGTATTTATCCAAAGGATGTTTCCTTCTAATATCTTTCACCCAAAAGTTAGATATACAGTCGACATCCGCCCAAGACTGAAGAGATATCTATCGGATTTAACTGCTATTTTATCTTCTGAGGAATTAGAAACAACTTATTTAAATTATCACTTATAAAAAAAAATAATCATGACAGAAAAGAACTTTGGTTTTCTCGGAGCATCATTCCAACAAGCCCTAATACGAGCAATTATTGAAGACAAAAAATATGGGGAACAAATAATTGATGTAATCGATAGCAAGTACTTTGATAACAATTCCTTTAGATTTATTATTCAGAACATTAAGGAACATTTTATAAAATATACTAAAATTCCTAATTATGACACATTGTCTCAACAGATTGTGTTAGAGTTAAAATCGCAAGAAAATGCAAGAATACATTTGGATACAATATCCGGTATTAAGGAAAACACTCAAGATTCGTCTCTCGTAAAGGATGAGGCTTTAAATTTTTGTAAACAACAAAATTTGAAAAAGGAGTTAAAAAGGGTAAATCAAATAATTGACAACGGCTCCTTTCAAGAATATAATACCATTGAAGGTATTATTCAAAAGGCAATGCAGGTTGGATTACCACCCGAAGAATCTATGGATGTGTTTCATAACATCGATGAGGCGTTAGAGAAGGACAACAGACACCCAATCCCAACAGGAATTGATGGATTAGATGGTATGTTAAAAGGAGGGTTAGGTAGAGGTGAATTAGGGGTTGTTTTAGCACCGACAGGTACAGGTAAGACAACACTATTAACACTTTTTTCAAATACCGCATATAACTATAATTTTAATGTTCTTCAAATATTTTTTGAAGATAATCCAGCAAACATCAAAAGAAAACATTACACAATTTGGTCAGGTATTGAACCAGACGAACAACCAAACAACAAAGATGAAGTAAAACAAAGAGTTGAAGAGGTTAGGTCTAAATGTACCGGTTCTTTGAGTATTATTAAATTACCAAGTGATTCTGTTACTATTTCTGAAATTAAAACAAGAATTAGAAAACATATTTCTGATGGTAAAAAGATTGACTTATTGGTTATTGACTATGTTGATTGTATAACATCAGAAAGGTCAACTAATGGTGAAGAATGGAAAGGTGAGGGTTCAACTATGAGAAGTCTTGAATCGATGACCAGTGAATTTGATATTGCAATATGGACGGCAACCCAAGGTAATAGAGAGTCAATTTCTTCGGAAGTTGTAACAACAGACCAAATGGGTGGGTCAATAAAAAAGGCACAAATCGGTCACGTTGTTTTATCGGTTGGTAAGACATTAGAACAAAAAGAACATAACTTAGCAACTATGACTTTATTAAAGTCAAGAATTGGACAAGATGGTGTTATTTGGCAGAACTGTACATTTGATAATAGATTTCTAATTATTAATACAGAATCTCAAAGTACATTATTGGGACATAAGGAAGATGTTCAAAAGGACAACGCAGCACGAGCTAAAGATGCGTTTATAAATAGACAAAAGGTCTTGAATCGTTAAAATTAATAAAAAAAAACAAAAATAAAATAGAATTAAATAGTATGGATGAGTCACAAAAAATATTGTCAGATTTAACGGTGTACATGAAGTATGCAAAATATCTTCCTGAAATGGAAAGAAGAGAAACATGGGATGAATTGGTAACAAGAAACATGAATATGCACATTAAAAAATTTCCAAAATTAAAAAAAGAAATTAAAGATGTTTATCGTTATGTTTACGAAAAGAAAGTTTTACCTTCAATGAGGTCAATGCAGTTTGGTGGTAAACCAATTGAAATTTCACCAAATAGAATTTATAATTGTGCTTACTTACCAATTGATGACATTGCGGCATTTTCCGAATCAATGTTTTTATTGTTAGGAGGAACTGGTGTGGGGTACTCAGTACAAAAACATCATGTTGAAAAATTACCCGAAATTAGAAAACCAAACCCGAATAGAACAAGAAGATTTTTAATTGGAGATTCTATTGAAGGATGGGCTGATGCAATTAAAGTATTAATGAAATCATACTTTGGAGAACAATTATCAACTCCTGAATTTGATTTTTCGGATATTAGACCAAAAGGTGCTCAACTTGTGACATCGGGTGGTAAAGCTCCGGGACCTCAACCATTAAAAGATTGTCTTCACAAACTACAAGGGATGTTAAGCGCAAAGGAAGATGGTGATAGATTAACACCAATTGAAGTTCATGATATGATTTGTCATATTGCTGACTCAGTATTAGCTGGTGGTATTAGAAGAGCCGCATTGATTTCATTATTCTCAGCTGATGACCATGAAATGATTGCATGTAAATCAGGTGCGTGGTGGGAACAAAATCCACAACGTGGTAGAGCAAATAATTCAGCTGTTCTTGTTAGATACAAAATTACTAAAGAATTTTTCATGGAACTATGGAAACGTGTTGAAGCATCAGGAGCTGGAGAACCTGGAATTTATTTAACAAATGATAAAGATTGGGGAACCAATCCTTGTTGTGAAATTGCATTGAGACCAAATCAATTTTGTAATTTATGTGAGGTAAATGTTTCAGATATTGAATCACAAGAAGATTTAAATAACCGTGTTAGAGCTGCGGCGTTCATTGGAACACTACAAGCTGGATATACTGACTTTCATTACCTAAGAGATATTTGGAAACGTACAACAGAAAAAGATGCATTAATTGGTGTATCAATGACAGGTATCGGTTCAGGTGTTGTGTTAGGTTATAACATGAAAGAATCGGCAAAAATAGTTAAAGAAGAAAATGTAAGAGTTGCTGAAATAATTGGTATTAACAAATCGGCTCGTACTACCACGGTTAAACCAGCAGGAACAACATCATTAACACTTGGAACCTCTTCAGGTATTCATGCTTGGCACAACGATTATTACATCCGTAGAATTCGTGTAGGTAAGAACGAATCAATTTATAATTTCTTTTTAAATCATCACCCTGAGTTAGTTGAGGATGAATATTTCCGTCCACATGACACAGCTGTAATTTCAGTTCCACAGAAAGCACCACAAGGAGCAATTTTAAGAACCGAATCGCCATTCCAACTTTTGGAACGTGTTAAAAAAGTAACCCAAGAATGGGTTAAACCAGGACATAGAAGTGGTTCAAATTCACATAACGTATCTGCAACAATTAGTTTAAAACCTGAAGATTGGGATTTAGCTGGTGAGTGGATGTGGGAAAATAGAGATTTCTATAATGGATTATCAGTATTACCGTTTTCCGAACATAGTTACAAACAAGCACCATTTGAGGATTGTACTAAAGAAGAATTTGAAAGATTATTTTCAAAACTTCATTCAATTGATTTAAGTAAAGTTATTGAACATCAAGACAACACAGATTTAAGTGGTGAATTGGCCTGTTCATCTGGTGGATGTGAAATTAAATAACAAAAAAAATAATGATGAAGGGGATGGTCAAAAACTTTCCCCTTCTGATTTTTATATAGAGGATGGTAAGTATGTTTTTACTAAAGAATTTCATTTAAAACGAGGGTTTTGTTGTGATTCGGGGTGTAGACATTGTCCCTATAAAAAAGATTTAGGTGGCTCCCTTAATGGTTCGCGGCCGACCGCAAGCATCTAACTTTGAAAATACAGGGGGCGAATATCAGAGACAAATCGAGGACTAAACTCCTTGATTTTTTTATTTAATGGTATTTATTAATAATGGGAAAAATAAGATTTGAGGAAGAACATTTAGATTACTATGATGGTCAGAACAATTATGAACTTGGAGTCTATGAAGATGATGAGATAATTGGGTATGTTTCCTTTGTAATTTTTGAAAATGAAATTACAGTTAGTGATATATTAGTTAGACCAAATAGAAGAAGAGAAGGGTTTGCTTCAATGTTGATAAAGAAAATGAAACAATTACATCCCGAATCAACCTATAAACCGTCACTAAAAACTGACTTAGGTGCTAAGTTCATACATAAAGATGTGGAACTAAATGAACAACTTAACAGAATAAAAGATTTAATTAGGGTACTATAAAAATCGGTTTTCTTATTTATTACTATTTTATCTTTGTTTATATTTATAGGTATGGCAGTAAAGTATGGTATAGATTTTCCATTTAGACAAAGTCCTGTAGGTGATTTTCTTAATATGACGGAAATACCTGAAAGGGAGATAAGGGCTAATTTAATACACCTCATTCTAACTAGAAAGGGTAGTAGATATTATTTACCTGATTTTGGTACAAGACTATATGAGTTTATATTTGAACCTAATGACCAAATTACATTTAACCAAATTGAAGATGAAATAAGAACATCAGTTAGAAAATTTATTCCAAATTTAGAAATCAAATCAATTACCGTAACTGCTGCTGACCAAGACCCAGACGAATCTGTTAGTATAAATGAAGGTGAAGATAATAGATTATTTAGAGTTTCAAGTTATGCAACAAAACCATATACTGCAAAGGTAAGGGTTGATTATGATATAAATAATGAACCATTTGTTTCGTCTGATTTTATAATTATTAACATATAACATGAGTAAAAAAATATCATACGCAACAAGAGATTTTGCTGGACTAAGACAAGAGTTAGTAAATTTAACTAAACAATATTACCCTGATTTGGTTAAAAACACCAATGATGCATCAATCTATTCGGTTCTTTTAGACCTAAATGCTGCGGTTGCAGATAACTTACATTTTCATATTGATAGAGTTTGGCAAGAGACTATGTTGGATTTTGCACAACAAAGACAATCTCTATTTCATATTGCAAAAACATATGGAATTAGATTACCAGGAAATAGACCCTCAGTTGCGTTATGTGACTTCACAATTAATGTACCACCAAGAGGAGATAAAGAAGATGGGAGATACTTGGGTGTAATAAAATCGGGAGCTCAAATATCTGGTGGAGGACAAGCGTTTGAAACTATGGATGAAATTGATTTTGCAAATCCATTTAATAAAAGAGGAGACCCAAATAGATTAAAAATTCCAAATTTTGATGGTAATGGTAAAATAATATCATACTCAATTGTAAAAAGAGAGGCAGTGGTTAATGGAGTTACAAGGATTTTTAGAAAAGTTATTACTGAAATCGACCAAAAACCATTTTTAAAACTTTATTTACCTGAACAAAATGTTTTAGGTATTTCAGGTGTTATTCATAAAGACGGTACAAATTTTTTAAATAACCCAAGTGAATCTGAATTTTTAAGTGCAACAACAAATAAATGGTATGAAGTAAAATCTTTAATACAAGATAAAATATTTGTACCTGACCCGACCTCATCATCTGATAAGGATAATTTTAAAGCTGGAACATACATAGATGTTACTAATAAATTTGTAACTGAGTATACTCCTGAAAATTATTTCTCATTAACATTTGGTTCGGGTAATGTAAACCCATTGGATAACATGGATAACTACATAACTGGTAATATGAAAGTTAGTCTTGGTAGTTATTTAAATAATTTATCATTAGGAGGATTACCAAGCCCAAACACTACTTTATTCATAAAATATAGAGTTGGTGGTGGAAAAAATACTAATTTAGGTGTTGATGTTATTAGTAGTATAGATAATGTTGATTTTAGTGTTATCGGACCAAACTCATCGATAAATTCACAAGTTATCCAATCATTACTTGTTACAAATGTAACACCAGCAGTTGGTGGTTCTGACCAACCCTCTATTGAAGAAATAAGAAATATGGTCGCATATAATTTTGCAGCTCAAAATAGAGCAGTTACATTAAACGATTATAAATCATTAATAGAAACAATGCCATCTACATTTGGAGCACCAGCTAAGGTTAATGTAATGGAAGAAGATAATAAGGTTAAAATAAAACTGTTATCATATGATGAAAATGGTAATTTAACGGATACAGTTTCAAATACATTAAAGAATAATATTTTAGATTATCTTTCTGAGTACAGAATGGTAAATGATTTTCTTGAAATTCAAAGTGGTGAGGTTATCGACATGGGATTAGAAATTGATTTGGTAATTGATAAAAATGGTAGCCAAACTGAAATTGTTAAAACTTCAGTTGAAGATATCATCAGTTATTTCTCAATTGAAAAAAGAAAAATGGGTGACCCATTACTTGTTGGTGATTTGTATAGAATTATTGGTACAGTTACAGGTGTTGTTAATGTTGTTGATATTAGAGTTTTTAACATAATTGGTGGTGATTATTCATCTGCTGAGGTTGCTCAACCATATGTAGATTCAGTAACTAAAGAGATACAACAGTATGATAGTACAATCTATATGAAATCAAATCAAATATTTCAAATTAGATTTCCTAGTATTGATGTAAAAATTAGGGTTAAAACTTTAGGAACGACTACATTCTAATTTATTTTTTCTTTATTTTATAGAAAACAGATAAATTTCTATTTATATAGAGACAAGGTAAAGAATGCAAAAACACAGAATTTCCACAGACATAGGTAATGACCAAAAAGTTGTTGTTGAAATAAAACAAGATTACGACCTTTTAGAAATCCTATCATTAAAATTTACACAAACCGACATATACTCATCTATGTGTTCGGATTATGGTGTTGTTTGCGGTAGAATCTCGGTAAATAATGGATTAGGTATACCTAATGCAAGAGTATCTATTTTTATTCCCGTTTCTGAAGAAGATTTAAACGACCCTGTCATATCCACATTATATCCTTTTTCTCAGGTTGGTGATAAAGATGATGCGGGGTATAGATATAATTTACTACCAAGTAGACAACAACACGGTGGACACACACCAACCGGAACATTCCCTGACCAATCTGATATTTTAACGAGGGAAGAAGTTCTTGAAGTCTACGAAAAATACCACAAATATACTGTAAAAACAAATGATGCGGGTGACTTCATGATTTGGGGTGTACCTATTGGACAACAAACACTACACATTGATGTGGATTTATCCGATATCGGATGTTTCTCGTTAAGACCTGATGATTTCATTAGACAAGGTAAGGGTGTTGATAATTTTAAAAATTCATATACATATAAATCATCAAATGATATTGATACATTACCACAAATAATTTCATTCGATAAGAATATTGAGGTTTATCCGTTTTGGGGTAATGAAGATTTATGTGAGATTGGTATAACAAGAACAGATTTTGACCTTTCAAGTAAAGGTGTAAAAGTAGAACCTAAAGCATATTTCTTAGGTTCAATATATTCTGACCAAGGAAAGAATACAGTAAATAAAGAATGTAAACCTAAAGGTGATATGGGTCGAAAATGTGACCTTACAACATATCCGGCTGTGATTGAAATGATTAGGTTCACAACACGAAAAGATGAAAACAATAGACCAATATTAGAAAATTTTGAAATTCAAGAAGATATTGACGATTCGGGTTCATTTGTGTTACCATTACCAATGAATATGGATTATGTGTTTACAAATGAATTTGGGGAGAATGAGATTACAAACGACCCAAACAAAGGTATACCAACATCATCTTGTTATAGATTTAGAATTTCAGGTAAAAATGAAACTTTAGGTAGGGTTAGAACGGTTGCTAGTTACTTAGTTCCAAACATTCGTGAATACACTAATGATGTTGATAAATCATATGCGTTTTCAACAGATTGGACTGACTATCCATCAAGTGCAATAAGTACAACGGCGAGTCCTGTTATTTTTAATAATGTATTTGGTAGTTATTTTCCTGATGATTATTTCTTTAGATTTACATATAATAAAGTGTATGGTGTTTCATCATATATGGGTGGACAATATGCAGCTGGTAGGGAAGCCTTTTTAGGAATAAAAGAAATATCACCTAAAACAGATGAAGATTGTGAAAGTAGTGTTTTAACACCACCAACAAACTTTGCATTTAGAAAATTCTCATTTGCAATTTTATTAGCTATTATAATAAATGTATTTGAAAGAGTAATATATACCGCATATGTTGGGGCGATACAAGTATTAATTGTTCCGTTTCAATTTTTGTATAGATTCTTACGCTTTGAAATAGATTTAGGTTTTAAAACATTTAGATTTGGGCCAATTGAAGAGCTTGACCAAGTTATTGAGGATTTACAAAAATTGGGTACCGTCAATTTAGGTATTGTAACGTATCCAGAATGTGAATCATGTGATGAAGTGTCGGACACCTCACCCGTTACAAGTTCCGCTGCAGTAACTGACCCAGCTTTAAAATATAACAAAGTAGGTAGTGGAACTGCGGTTAGAGACAAATTAGATTTATATTTAGAGTGTGAACAATATCAATTTAATAAACCAACAGGAGTTACTGGCTCAACTAAATTTGATTACTATGATTGTGACACAAACGCCCTTTCAACAGTAACACTTACTAGTGGTAGTACCACAACAACAAGATGTGTTAGACAAGGTATGGGTGGAGTTGTGGTAACACAAATTGGTAACGGAAACGGTTCAGCTGTCGTGGTTGGTTCATGTACAACAGCAACAAGAGTTACCGTTTTTCCAAATACTTGTGATAATAACCCTAACCAAAGGGAATTATATCTTAGTGGGGGTGTATCTTCATATTCTTCAGGTGGAGCGTTTCCGCAAACAATTACAACAATTCAAAATAATTTATTACTATCCCCACCACAAGTTTATGTGATTAAAATGACAGGATATCTACCACATGCATATGCAAGAACTTCAGATATTTCTCTTTTAACTCCACTAACAGTTGGGGGTTCAAACCAATTAAATATTTCAGGATACACATGTGGACCTACAGGATTTGAACATAATGACACAGATAGTACAAGTTTATGGGTAGAATGGTATAGTGGAGGAACATCACCAGTGGATTATGTTTGGACGGGAGTAACGTATGAAATTTATAGTGTTAGTTTACCATTAACAGGCTCAACTAGTACAACGGGATTGGATACATCATTATTAGCTGAAGGATGTAAGAGTTATAATACTGTTTACGATGAAAGTATTTCAACAGGAACATATTGTGCTTCTGGTGTAAGTGTTTCATATAGTGCACTAACAGTTACCGCCGGTGATGTATGTTCAGGGTCAGATATTCCTGTTGGTCAAATTTTAAACGATACTGGCAATGGTGCAAATGGATGTAGTAAATGTCAAAAAGATTTAGTCACAGCAAGTGGATTTTCTGAATTTAGATTTGGAATTTTTACTATCATACCAGCAGCTGGTAATATATTAATAAATTGGGTTAAGAATTTTAGTGCGATTGGTGAATATACAAGAAGAAAATTAGTTGGTAAATTATTCTGTGAGGGTATTAGTAATTATTCGTTTGTAGATAATTGGTTGACGGGTTCTTTATATATGTTTCCATTTAAAGCAAAAGTTAGATGGGATAATGAACCAGGATTAGATTTAAATTATAGAGGAACAAAATACTGTGAAAACCTTTTACATTTTAAAGTTCAGGAAGAATCAACAAAAACGGCAGTTAAAAGATTCTATTATAGGTCAACAAAATTTAATGGTACAAATTTTTCATTAAAACTAGTTAGTAGCGATGAAATAACAACACTTGGTCACCCAACAACAGTTGTTGATTTAGGTCCAAGAGATGAGTTTATTAAAGAAATTTGTGTTGACCCATCTTTAGACCCTAACTGTTCTGTTGTAAGAAGTGTTGGGTCAACATCATTCCAAAGTTTTAAAGAGATGTTAGGTTTATATATTAACTACAGGATGGACACTAATCTTACCTATAATTATAAAGATTTCTTCAAGAACCCCACAACTGGTACAACCGTTACAATACCCCTACCAACAAATAAAGACATGGACAGAGTTTTAAACGGTGATATTTTACAATTAATTTCAATTAACAATGAGTCGGGAATCCAAGAGTTTGATTTACAATCTAGAAATTATGGTGCATATTCTCCATTAATAGTTGACCCAGACAATTATCCCGACCTTTTTCAATCACAAACAGGGACAACTAATGGTCCTTTACCGATTAATTTCGCTTTAGGTCAGGACGGATATAGAATTAGGGTTTGTTTAAATGAACCAGGTAGATTAACAGAATCATCACAACAAATACCATTCCTTTATTGGGATAAAAAAGGTGAAGGTTTTGGGGAAGGTGTGGGTCAATTTTGGGATTTTGGTACCGTAATTAAAAATGATTTACAAGGAATGACACACAATTATAAATTTAGTGGGTTTACAGACACCACATATAATTATGTACTTTTCCCAATGACAAAGGGATATAGTGGACATACATTTGATGGACCCGATTTAAATGAAGGTAGTTTTGATGAGGAAGATTTTTTTGTTGATAACCACACAAGTTACAATAATGAATACGAAGGATTTACATATCTTTATGCGACATCAACAGGTGTAACAACAAACCCACCGCTTTATCAACCAACAGCTGGTACTCTTTGGACAAGAGTAGGTGATGCAGGTGGTTGGAGTGGAACCACATGGTCATTATCAGGAGTTACTTATATTATTAAACCAACCCTTAATAATTACACTGGTAATAAACAAATATTATCCACACCATTCTTATTTTATTTTGGATTGAGACCAGGAAAAACTGCGGTTGATAAATTTATTGAAAGGTTCGGACCAAAAGGTGCGTTTCCACCTGCTGAATAATGGAAAAGAGAAAAATTATATTACCATCTAAGAAATTTTTCGGTTCACCCGATGAAGATTTAAATATTCGTTTAGGTTTAGATGAAAGTAAAAATCTTTTAAGAGAAGGTGATAGAACAATTATACTTGATAATTCTATTCTTTTTGCAAAAGAAAGAAATGAAAGTCCAAACTATAAAATCCATGGTAAATTAAAGATGGTTTTTAGAAATATGTATAGTGGTGAAACTACATATAATACATTAAAAGAAAGACTTTATTTAGTTGGTGATGGAAGTGTTATACCTCCCGGTGCAAATAGTAAATTTATCGGGTTCTTACCATACGATGAATTTGCATTTTTAAGAAGAGATGTATATAGAGAAGTTAACTTAATCACAAGTGGAACATCAGAACTTGATTTTTATACACCTAATATACAATTAACAGGAACAAATCCTCACCAATCTATTTCATCTATAGAGGCTCCCTATCATAATTGGAATGTTTATTTAAGTTATGTTTATTCTGGTGACACCCAATTTCCAATAAAATATACATTGAGTGGTAATACCGTTTATAGTTTTGTGTCAGGTGATGGAATACCATTTAGAGTTACCAATAATGGTTCAACATACACATTAACATGTCCCGTTGAACACGGAATGGTTGATGGTGAA
>Ga0181347_1000396_pt1 | contig 14292 bp, 12 predicted proteins | sample Su13VDMM110SN_FD_130102 | JGI IMG/M metagenome (GOLD analysis project Ga0181347, IMG submission 130102) | Freshwater viral communities from Lake Michigan, USA - Su13.VD.MM110.S.N | ecosystem: Environmental > Aquatic > Freshwater > Lake | place: USA: Michigan | collected 2013-07-16
AGCGGTAAACACAGGATCACGCTGTGTTGTTTTTCTTGTCGTGAGTGCGTCTATTCTATCTACCATATTACCCTACTTTATCTTATTTATAATGATTATACGACTGTTTGTATTACTTCGTAATTTTCAATAGAAGCATTCGGAACATTATCAGAGAGAAGAATGACTTGCCCTGTAAAAGCAAAGGTTTGATAATCTTCGTTGCTACCAATTGCTTCTAATCCTGGACCAGCCGACCGAGTAAAGCTATACTGTATCATAGCTGATGTAGCTTTGTTTGTTTCAATATACGAAATAAGCTTATCGTTTGCATCATACACAAAATTATTCAAAATGACTTCAGCATCTTCATATGCAATAACTCTTCCACCTTCAAAATTATTAATATTCTCAGCTCGAAAAGGATACCAATCATCGACTTCAATATCATGAGCCTCTACGAAAACAAAAACTGCGCACAGAAAAAAATCATCAATACAATTTTCTTCGTTTACGAATATTGGCATATACCAACCATCGATTACAGCTTCACTCGTTTCAAACGTAGTGACTCCAGGTTCTGGCACAGTAAAACGTATTGCGACCGGCGGATTTAAATCCCCGTAAGAAATTTCCGGAACAGTCGGTGCGCTGACATCCGTAAAGAAATATCCATTTTCTGATACTGAATATTGATCTAACATGACAGCCTAATCCACTTCACGCGGCAGAAGCGGGTTGAGCCCACTTTGGCAGATTATCTGGATTCGGTTCGAGCCCATACTTTGTTCGACGTACCTCAATACAATTCGGAATGAGTTTTAAGATTGCATCTGGAATACCAAATATTGGCTTTAAAATGATATTTAAAACCATACAGATCGATACTTTACCACGACAAATATCAATGATCAGTTTGATTGCTGAAATGATTTGGCCGACGATTGGAAACTGTTGCAGAATCCAACCTGGAGCTTTGAGTATGATATCATGTATCTTAGCAATAAAATCTGTCTGAAAGAACTTCTTAATCTTTTCCATGGCTTCTTCGAACGCATCTTCAATTCGATGCCACAATTCTTCTTTCGAGTGAATCGTTTCTTTCTTCTTACGTTCTTCGTTATCGAAACCAATTAAATTGCCTAAGGTTCCGAAGAGCGGGATCGGTAGATTTAAAACAAAGTCAATTAATTCTTGGAGTAACTTCTCTCCGAGATCTTCTGTCGCTTTACCCGACAAGACGTCTTCTTTGGCCTTCTTAATTCGTTTCTTAAAATCTTCATACTTCAGTTTTAATTGCGCTTTAATAGGCTTCGTAGGATCGATGAACGTACCAATCTTTTCAATGATTGGACCAATAATAGGAATCTTAGTAAGTAACTTGATCATTGCATTGATGCAGGCTGCAATGAAATCACTCAGTAGTTCTTTCATCCATGCCAAAGCTTTCTGCCAAAATTCTTCGGCTTCATGCTCAGGACTCTTAATACCCAGAGTTCCGTCGTATTTGCCATCACCAAAAAACTTTCGAACCGATTCAATGTCTTCGGCAATTGCAGCTTTGATCTTGACTTTACCTTCCTTCGTAAACAAATCCTTGATTACTGGCTGATAACGAACAGGATTACCAGCTTCGTCGACGAGTGTCACAGCCGTAATGAATGGAATCGGAGTAGTAAGTGGATTTGGAATTCCAAGAATACTAATGATCTTGAGTAAAGCTTCTACGATTTTCTTTTGAAAGAATACATCAATCTCTTTTAGGAACTCGCGGACCTTATACTTCATCTCTTGTTCTTTTGACTTAATCTTTTTAAAGACGTCAGTCATCAGAATGCCAGTAATATCGTCGACTAGCTTTTCCATTTCTCGAATAGCTTCGATGAGTTCTTTTCCACACTCGTCTTGAATAAACTTTGCTTGTAACTTCAGTTGACTAATGATCTTTGAGATGCCTACGAAATAGTCTTCCATTTGACGGAAAGATATTTGCCCGTTAGGACCGCATTCTAGGTTAGGAACTTCAGGAACATAGACTATCGGTCTCATGCATTGATTCCAACAATGGCTGCTTGAATATCCACCGCTCCAGATTTTGATGTAATTGAAACTGTGCCGTTATTTGCAAAGATTCCTACGCTGCCCTCGTTGGCATAAACAGTGACATCTTGTTGTGCTGTGATAGCTATTCCGCCTTGGTTCGAAGTGATTTCAATATCTTTGCCGCCTTTTTCTTCGCCTTGATTGAAGATGGAAATGTTTCCAAAAGCTAACTGAATATGATCTTTTACAGACTTTGTGACGATCGTGCCATCTGGCAAGATCTCGATATAAGATCCTGACTTATGAAAGATTTGTACACGTTCTGATCCTGGAGTATCATCAAATTCTAAAATATGACCGCTACGAGTAGTCATCGTATTATTGAAAGGATATCTCGCTTTGTACTTTGAAGCGGGTTCAATCACAACATCGCCTTGGCCTTGAATACGATTACGAGATTTGATTTCTGGTTCGCCTTGGCCTCGAGCATAAGATGATACACTATGATTATCTTCTGGAGCATAGTTTAATACTCCAAGAATATATGCCGACGGTTGGTCAGGAAGTCTCATACACATGACTCGAGATCCCTTTAAGAGACCAGTCGGGCTGAGTCCGATTCCAGAAACACCTGCGCTTGTAGTAGGCATCATGATATATGCTGGCAAAAGATCTTCAGAATTCACTTGATTAGAGTGACCTAAGATTTCTCTGACTAATACTCTACCAGTTTGCGGTTCATCAGCTTCTAATCCGAGATCTGAAGTCGGATCTTCTGCTACGATACCTTCAAAAAATTTTGGAACTTGCATCTATCATCCTCTAAACTGTGTGTGTTTGTGGTACGCCACCGATACCATCTTTCACGAGCTCTAATCCTTGTGCATATTCTGCCTTTTCATTGAAAGTCAGCATATGTCGGCATTTAGTTACCATGTAATTACCTGTCGTAATCGCGCTATCTTCATTAATAGGTTTTTTTTCACCCTTTGTAAGACCAGTCGCTTCAGGCAGTTGGCATTTAATCACATCTCCAGCAGTAATAGCCGAATCTCCATAAATTGTAATTTGCATAATTACAGTTAAAAAGTGAGCCATGTAATAAGGCATATGATTAAATTTTTCTGCTCTCTCTATATTTGAAATGCTTGGATCGAAGGTAATCTCTTTTACTTGTCCTTCATTTCCATCTTTCGCCCGTTCGTCTTGCGCTTTAAGAGTAGTCGATGCAGATCCTTTATTTAGAGTTTCAAATTCCAAATTTTTTGGCTCGGCTTGAAAATCTGTAGTTGCTCCGGTGACCCTATTAAATTGTTTAACCTTACCAGCGCCGGCTCCAATGAGTTTTGCTATTCCTTCATTGCCTTTTTGAATAAGCTTAGTGGTTAAAATATTTCTCCACTTTGAACCAGTCACATCTAAATTGGTTAGAGTAGATTGTAAGAAACACTTGTCACCGATATTCTCTTTGCCTTCTTTGATTAACAGTTCCATGCTCTTAAAAACATAGCCGTGCTTGTTTTCAAAAAAGTAAAATGCGTGGCCTTTAAATTCTTGAGACATTGCATATTCGAGTCTAATTTCATCGATACATTCGAACGGAGTCTTTACGGTAAAATTGAATGCATGCAGCCCACGAGTTTTTTCGGCGAACAATGGTTTTTGAGATCCGAGAATTTGAAGATAAGCTTTTACCATCTTCTCGCATTCTATCTTTTTTCTGACAAGCGGCGCGTTTTTAATATCAGTAGATTTGTAAGCTTCGTATGTAACACACTCAACTTTATAAATTAAAGCTTTGTCATCAGGAGATTGAACACGAACTGGTTCTCCAACAATATAAAATTCGTATCGAATAGATGATTTTGGATTGTCTTCATCGGTTGTAAAATCTATGACAATTTTCTTATTCGTAAAAATAAGTAACTCGCCTGCACCTTTCGCATCATAGAATTCAAATTCTGCACGAACACTCGGCTCTAAAACAGATTCATATATGTTTGCTTGTACACAGAGAGGAGCCAAATCTTCAGCCTTACCACAGTCAACAGTTTTGGCCGTGATATCAATCAATACAAATTCATTCAGTTTAAACTGGCCGTCTCTCATCGAAGTCATATTATGTGCTCAACTGTTGTATAAATTGTTTTTCTGTTTCAGCAAGATAAGAAGACTTTAGTACAAATATGTTTCTCTTGAGTTCGTTTGTTTCTAGCTCATCATCATATGCATTGACTGCATACCAGTATTCTGATTCGGCCTCAGGAATATTTTGCTTTATCAGCGTGATTGCTTGTATGCCTTCTGCTACATTGACTGCAAACGTACCGCTTACGTGTTTTACAGTCAAGCTATTATTTTCGAGATCAATATAGTCGACGGTAGCATATGCTCCAGTGCTCGTTTGTGTTACTCTATCTCCAACTTCGAATCCCGATGGAGCGACAGTCAAAGACAATGATAATACTTTATTCGTAGATACCATCCACTCTTCTTTAAGTCTTTCATAGCCCACTACTGCTCCAGTATTTGTAAGCTTTGGCTTCCAATACTTTCGAGCGTTGGCAGTTTCATCTGCAACAAGAGAATCATATTGTTGAGTCGTAATAGTTCTTTCGTCTTCGTGCCAGTTTAATCGATAGAAGAGAGTAATCGATCGGGCATTGGAATTAGATCCATACTTTGTTTCTACATAACTCTTAAAATCGTCAGCAGACTTATAATAGTCGTAATAAGGATCGACGATGTTATTCGTAAGATAGATCATCCAATCGAATTTAGAAGATCCGTAATAGTTATAAGACAAAAGATCTGGCCTCTCGAACCCTTCTTCAAGAGTAAACTGAAAGGTAGAGTAGATGTCTTTCTTCGTTTTGTCAGTAAAGTCAACGCGCGCCAAGATGTTCTTGGCAATGTTACCGTCATAGTCTACGACTGGAAATCTATCAAAATATCTTGCCATCTTATTTCCTATTTTTGTTCTTTAGGCGAGGCTGCACCTGGTTTAGGTTTGATAAGGTCGTTAACTACTTCACCGGTTTCAGTTAAAATAGTTTGAATTTCATTGCCTTGAGTACCAGTTACCTTATCAATTCCTTTTTGCAATCCATCTAGTATAGCGTCAATTCCTTCGCTAAGACGATCGCCGCCTTCTCTACCGTAGTCGCGAGACGTTTGAATTTGAGTTTCAAGCATTGATATCGAGCATTCGATAAACGCAGGATGGCTTGTGCCTTCGAAGAATGCAGGAATTCCTTGTGGAGAGTAGTTAAGTTCAATTGATGTGATCAAACATGGTTGGAATTTAATTAGTTGTGCACTACCAGCAATCTTTAATTCTGGTTGACATAAAAACGGATAAGCAAGTGCAGCAGTACCTAAGCTGCTGTATGATGGTAAAGAATAAGCTTTCATTGCTTTTAGCAGATTCATTAGCTGTTGGCTTTCATTCGGATTTCGAGGAGAAAAAGTCCATTCGAATCGATGCGTACGAAGAGGAACTCCGCTAAACAATGCTTGAATATGAGGATTTGGAATAGCTCCAAGACCTTGTGCTACAGCACCACCGATATCTCCGGTTGCTTGAACCATTTTACCATAAGCAAGAGCAATAGCAGCATTGGTTGCTTTTTGAGCATCCAAACCTCCAGCTAACCCTAGTTGTGCGAGATCTGCAACTCCTCCTGACATTCCTTGAGCATCAGGTCCAACATCGATATCAAAGCTTTCTCTTAGTCCTTTCGGTAAAGGAAGAGCAAACGCTTGTACAAACTGAAGTTCAGATTTTGTTTGAGGAGAAGGTCGTTCATATCGCTTAAACTTAAATGCCATATAATATTTTTCACTGATATGATCAGGAAACTGCATTGAAGGCAAATCGCCGAAACCAATTTTATTCGAAGCTCTTTGAATAGCATCAACATATGTTTCAGCAAAAGCAGAAGCGCCTATAAGATTGCCATTCTGAGGATTAAAGTTATTACGAATGTCTGCGCACGAAGCACGCTTCATTTCACTTGTAAAAGTTTGGAAATACTTGTCTTCGAGACCAACAGTCAGAGCATCACCAAATCTTGCAGAAAGCTCAGCAGCAATTCTATCAGAAAATCCTACCTTCTTTAATGCTTTGGCGAAAAGATCTTCGACTGCATTCTCGAGTTTATCTTCGAGCTTATTCACAACCTTGTCCACAAGTCTGTTTAAAAGCCCACCGGCATCTTTCTTAAAACTATCGATATTTACTTTAACAAGTGCCATACTGTCTCTCAAATTTAAAAAGGCTATCAGCTTATTTATAAATAGATTTATGGCTTATCAAGGAAAGTTTCGACCAAAGGATATAAAGAAATATCTCGGAGACTCGAACAATATCGTATATCGCAGTCGATGGGAACTCAAGTTCATGATGTACTTAGATTCTCATCCGAATGTCGTGCAGTGGGGGAGTGAAGAGCTAGTCATTCCGTATCGCTCTCCTCTCGACAATCGTGTACATCGATACTTTCCAGACTTTATTGTCAAGAAAAAATCACCAGAAGGTAAAATCGATACGATTGTCGTTGAAATAAAACCTCATGCGCAGACGCGACCTCCAGTGGTGATAAATAAGCCTAATAAGCGTTATATTAATGAAGTCATGACATGGGGTGTCAATGAAGCCAAGTGGAGAGCTGCAGCAGTATACTGCAATGACCGCGGTTGGAAGTTCGACATACTCACTGAAAAAGAACTAGGAATTAAGTTTTAATGGCAATCGTATTTGATACTATCATCACACAAGGTGTTCGTTCAGGACAGATTCCTGCGCGTACGAACTCTGCGCGCGAGTGGTTCAGAGACACTGCTGGTAAAATGAATCGTATTAATGAGCGTGAGATGATGAAGGGTGATACGACTCGTATGACTACTCAACCTCTTCTCGGTTCGATGTACATGTTTTACTATGATCCAAAACATAAAGAAGAGTTACCATATTATGATAGATTTCCTCTGATCTTTCCATATAAGAAAGTCAAAGGTGGATTTATGGGACTCAATCTACACTACTTGCCGTTGCAACTTAGAGCGAAGTTGATGGACGGTTTATATGACTTTGCAAACAACACTCGTTACGACGAGTCTACAAAGCTTAAATTGACTTATGATCTCATGACACAGGCAGCAAAGCTAAGATGGTATGCTCCATGCATTAAACATTACTTGACTTCTCACGTACAATCAAAGTTCATGTACGTTTATCCATCGGAATGGGATATCGCGCTCTTCTTACCAACAGAACGCTTCGTCAAAGCAAGAAAGAATCAAGTTTGGATGGACACGAAAAGAATGTTAGGAGTTACTAAGTAATGTCAGGAAGTAACGAAGAATTTGATTTTACTACAAAGGCTCCGCAGCAAATCAAAAGCGGCACAATCTTTGGTAAAAGCAAGACAGCTGCTGTTAGTCCTCAAAATCCTCAGGTAAGATATATTGCTACTCGTGGTGCCGGTGGAGGAAGAACCGTTGGGTTCTTTGAACTTAATGACGGCGTAAATCCTCCGCAGCGAATTACAGATGAAGCTGCTCGAGGTTTTATTCAAACACGTAAACTTGGTTCTATAAACACTAATACTAACGTTTTACCTATTTTACCTCCAAACCAAGAAGTAAATAAGAGTCCTGCTGGAACCGCAGGCGCAGGAGCTACAACTGGTGCACAAGGAGCCGCTGCTCCTTTACCAAAGGCAGTAATCGAAGAGCGCCTAAGAGGAGAAGGTGTCAACGAGAATACAAAACAAGAATTTGTAACCTCAAATCAAGCGTTTTCTAATAATAGACGTCAAGGCCAAAGCTTTAATATTGGAAGATTTAGAGCTGAAGTTTCTGGGGCCGACAGTGTACTACCTACACACAGCTTCTTAGTAGTTTTTTCTCCGATGCCATGGGCAATACAAAAGTTTCCAGCATCTGCTGGAAATCTCGATTCGATTCTTACGATGAGATGTGATAACGTTGTTCTTCCTTCAATCAATCTATTGCAAGAACAAAACATTCGAAGATACGGATTCGGTCCAGTTGAAAACGTAGCATACGGCGTAAATGTCGGAGACTTTACTCTGCAATTTATCGTTGATAAAAATGCATTTGTCGTACAATTTTTTGAAGAGTGGTTGAATAAGATTGTTAATCGCGACTCTTTTGGCGGCGCGAATATGAACAATGTTCTTGCTGGCGGCCGTAGACCATATGAGATCGCATATAAAGACACTTATGCATGTAGCTCAATAAACGTATTCGTATATGACAGATCTCAAAACAATGTCATGGAATACAATATATATGATGCGTTTCCTACTGGCATTCAAAGCATGAATATGTCATGGAGCGAAGAAAATACGTTGATGAAATTAAACATCACTTTTTCTTTTACCGATCTTCGAATTAAACAAAGCCCGGCAAAAAATAAACAAGAAGGCGCGTTTGGTTCCTCTGTCGATTTTCAAAACGCTCTCGTAAATGGGCCGAAAATGACCGATGCCGAACTCAAAAGTTTCTTATCGTCGAATCCGCTAGTCTACTCCGGTTCGCTTACAGATTTGACTAAGGAAACTATTACAATCGGCGATGGAGCTAGAACAAGAGGTTCGCCGCCGACGCTTCCACCGGCCACATTTCAAAAAGCCATTGTAACAGATGTTGGAATTCCTACGTCACGTGATATCTTTGGTCAACCACTTACATATACATAATTTTAAATCTAGGAGAATATATAATGCCTTTACCAAAAATCGATCAACCACTCTTTGATGTGACTGTGCCCTCTTCGGGCAAAAAGATCCTCTTTCGACCGTTCTTGGTGAAAGAAGAAAAGATCTTACTGATCTCTCAGCAAGGCGGAGAAGATACTGATGTGATCAGAGCCATCAAGCAGATCTTAAGACTATGTGTGCAAGATGAAGACTTTGACGTCGATAAACTTACAACCTTCGATCTTGAATATTTGTTCTTAAAGCTTCGCGCGAAGTCCGTGAACAATATCGTCAAGCTATCTTATCGTGATAACGAAGACGACAAGGTTTATGACTTCGAACTGAATCTTGATACAGTTGAAGTCGAAATGCCAGAAGGCGTCGATTCGACTATTAAACTCTCTGATACTGTTTCGATGATCATGAAATATCCGAGTGCGAGCATCACTGATAAGATTACGCAGTTTGACAATGAAGTCGATCTGATGACGTTCTTTATTATTAACTGTATCGATACTATCTTGACAGAAGAAGAAATTTATCCTGCTTCTGAATACAGTGACAAAGAACTTGAAGAATTTCTCGATCAACTGCCGGTCAATTCTTTCGAAAAGATTCGTGAATTCTTTGAGAAGATGCCGAAGCTGTATCATAAGATCGAATATAAGAATGAACTTGGTAATGATAGGAGTATTGAGTTAAAGAATCTCAAAGATTTTTTTATGTGGCGTTAAGTCACAACTCGCTACAAAACTATTATAGTATGATCTTTGCTTTGGCTCAGCATCACAAATATTCGATCACTGAGATTGAAAGTTTGATACCATATGAAAGAGATCTCTACGTTGATTTATTAATGGCTCATCTTGAAGAACAGAAACAAGAAATAGAGAGTAGAAGAAAATAATGGCACCAAAACCTGGCAGTGTAAAATCGCCTGTAGGGCTTGCCGCGAAACTCGGCGTAGAAGTCGTAGGAGAGACCATTGAAGGCGTCTTCGGTCTTGCTTCTGCAACAGTCACGGCGGCCGGAGAAGCTGTAAAAGGCGTGGGCATGGCTGTCGGTGGTGCACTTCAAGGTGCTTTAAGCCCTGCGCCGGTTACTATTATCAATAGTGTCGGTATGGCAGGTGGAGCCGGCAAAGCGAAGGTAACAGGCGGTGGAACAATACCTGTCGGTCCTAAAAAATCTGCCAAGCCTGCTGTCAATTCGAAGATGGCGACTGAAAAACTATTAGTTGTAGCAGTCAATTATCTTTCTTCGATTGAAAAAACTCTTGTAGATCAACTTAATTTTGAAAGAATTGCAACTGCTCAACAAGCGCAAGCTCAACGCGAAGCTGCTATTGAAGGCGGAGGAGAATCTGCGAGTCCTTATAGATCTTTAGGCGAAAAACTTGGAGCGATTAAAGAAGCTAGCGCCGATAAAGTTGCAACTGCAACAAAGGTTATTCTCGGCGGAGCAGCTTTGGCTTCACTTGGACTTCTAGGCCTAGGACAACTTGATACCTCCGAATTAGATAGACTCAAACAAAATTGGAAAGAATTTCAAGACAATATTCAACCTATACTCGATATTGTTCGTAAAGTACAAGAATTTATCGGTGACGAAGCTTCTCTTGGGGCTGCAATTGGGTTTGGCCTTCTAGGTTTTAAAGGTGGTCTCATTGGACTTATCGCTGGACTTGTTTACGATTTAACTGATAGCGCAGCATTAGCAACTGCAGCGGGAGGTGCAACAGCAATTCTTTCATATTCGAAAAGCGCGAGAGCGCTTGCAGGGAAAGGTTTGCAAACCGCCGGTCGAGCCGCATATAATCAAGCCGGGAAAGCTGTAGTTAATTTGATTACTAATCCTGCTGCAAGACTTGCGACTGGTGTGGCTGGTGCTGCAGTTGCGGCCACGGGTGCTGTCTTGTATGGCGTTGATCAAATTTTTAAGTACACCGCAGGATCAACAATTAACAAAATAGAACAATTTGAACAAAGCTATGGATTGTTTGTTCAAGAAACAAAAGATGAAGGTGGCGGAGTTCTTTCAAGAGTAAAGTATAAAATTAAAATTAACGAAAGAAAAATAAACTATTTCAATGTGCCTAAAAAAGAAATTGAAGGAAATGGCCATAATGAAAAAGAAAGATTTTACTATTGGAATCAGGTTCATTTAGCCGCGACAGAAGGAAGATTCGGTGCTGGTCCAGCTGCGGCCAATTGGCTTAAAACACAAGGACCAGCATGGTTAAACAAGCGTTTTCCTATTAAAGCAAATGCTACTCCTACAGCTGCTCCTACATCTACTCCTGACGCGGCACCGATATCAAGCTCAAACAATATTGCTGGTGCGCCTACAGCTTCTGCAGAGCAATTGCAAAACCTTCCTTCGATTCCTGCAGATATAGAAAAAATCCTTGCTACTATTAGAACGCGCGAGTCTGGTGGCAATTATGGTATACCGCATCCTATCGGTATGCCTAATCAAACTGCATCTGGTGCATATGCATTCATCGACGAATCTTGGCAAGGTTTAACCAAAAAATATGGAATAGGAACTGAATATCCTAAAGCTTACCTTGCGCCTCCTCCTATTCAAGATGCCGTTGCGGCAAAATACGTGCAAGAGATATTACAACAAGCAGGCGGAGATGTTTCGAAGGTTCCTCTTGCTTGGTATACTGGTAATATACAAGGAAAAATGTCTGCATCGGCCTTGGCAACAAATAATGGCTTAACTCCACAAGCATATCAAGCAAAATGGATGGCTGATTATACCGGTGGACAATATGCAGCTTCTTCCTATGATTCTCAAGGAGCAGCAGGTGGTGGTATGGCTTCGGGTCTTGCTGATTTAGGCAAAGGAGCAATGCAAGCACTTGGAACTATTGCGCAGGCGAGTTTTGGCAAACAAACGGCTACGACCGGATCTCAGTTAGACGGTTTTAATGATACTATGAAAGGTAATGCTAGTCGTAATCAAGAAGCATCTGCTGTGGCTGCACAATTAAGTAAAATGTCATCGCAAATACAAACCGCCGTTGACTTAGGCGTTACAGATACAACTCAAACTAAGACTCAACAAGAATCTGCTGAGACTGCTTTTAATGGTAAAGCCAGTTCTTCAAATGATAGTAAGCGCGAACACTTTGATCCTAATTTCCCTGGAAAAGGCTCGATAGAAAAATACATGCAATATCATAAACCGAAGATGGCTGCATAATGGCTGAACCAGTTACAATAGGCGGCCAAACCTTTATTAAAACAAGTGATGGCTGGGTAGATCAGAAATCAAAAGCAAAAGCACCTGAAGGTTTGCTTTCACTCCTGAATAGACTTCAGGTTGAAAATTCTTCTGAAGGAAAGAAGAAGCGCGTTCGTATCGATACTTCTCGGCCGATTGTAAAACTTGGTAAAACAGAATACGTATGGGATCTTAACAGTAGTGTATGGATCGACAAGAAAACTAAAGACGCCGCTAATCCTGCTTTTAGTAAACTGATCGAAGCTGCCTATCAAAGTATCGTGCAAGGCACGACCGAAGAAGAAAAGCTTTACGAGAGTTGGGCAAAGCAAGCTGCTGCTGGACAAGTCTTTGCAGGAATGGGAGCAACCGGAGAAGCGGCGAAACAAAGAGTAAGAACTCGTACTGGAAGCGGACAACTTCCTGCTCCGAATATCAAAATCAATTCTCCCATCGTTCAAATGATAGAGAAGCTGGCTACTGTTGATGGATATCTTAAGCAGCGCTTAGATAATCAAAAGAAAATAGCTGCGAATAATAATGCTATGATTCGCGAAGCCGCAATCGAATCTGCTGGACAGATTGATGCTCAACCGGTAATTGACGAAGAAAAGATTAAAGAAGAAGCTGAAAAAGAAAACGAAAAATCAAATGGCGCTATACTTGCTGTAGCTGCGATTGCAGCTGCATCATTAGTTTCTCAATTAGAGCCAGTAAAAGAAGCTTTTTCAAGTATGATAGATTTCGCGAAAGGAATTTATGGGTACTTTAAAGATTTTACGAACGTAACAAACAGCGCGCTCGAATCGATAAATTCTATGTTTGGAGATTCGCCTACCAAAGAAAATAATAATAAGAGTTCTGCTAGTGCAGGAACTGCAGCATCTCCTGATGCTTCTCCTACATCTCCTTCAGATTCTGCTTCTAGCGCTACTTCAGCGGCACCTTCTAGTAGTAATCAATCTTCGACACCTTCTTCTAGCGCTCCTGCTGCAACGACTACATCTAATTCTCGTTCGACGATACCCGCTTCTACACCTTCAAGTAGTAGTGGACCTACACGAGTTAATACTACTCCAGGTCCGTCTAATAATAATTCTGGATCCAGATCCTCAGCTCCAAGTCCAACTCGATCGAGTGCTGCGCCGCCGCCTTCTTCTGCCGCTCCGGCATCTCCTGCGCCTGCAACTCCAACTACACCACCTAGTGCAACTCCAGCTCCTGCAGCTTCACGACCAGCCGATGCCACAAAACAAACAGAGCAAGTCGGCAGTAGTAAGCCAAGCGATATATTACAATTTACAGCAAGAACTGGATCTGAAGCAAACTTTAGAGGTTTACCTCCAGACTTTCAAAAAGCACTTTTAACGGCTGGTGCAGAATACAAACAAACATATGGCGAAAAATTAATTATTACCTCTGCGAGAAGATCTCCAGATGAGCAACAACGTTTGTTAGACGAGAAAGCTGCAGGTCGATCACCGAACGCTGGAGGAGTCGTTGCCGGAAAGTATAGTTCTCCTCACGTAAAAGGAACAGGCGTCGATATTGGACAAGCAGGTAAAGCTGCTAATATTTTAGCTAAACAAGGTATTATATGGCAAGCAATTCCAGGCGATGAGGTTCACTATAATTATAAAGGTCCCGGTGCCGCTACTGATGGTTTTTGGGGATCTGACTCGGCAAAAGACAGCGTACTCGGAAAAATCGTAAGTACTGGAGTCGATTTAACGAAGGGTGCAATGGAAGCGATCGGTACTATTGCACAAGCCGCTTTCGGTAAACAGAAGGTTACTACTGGATCTCAACTTTTGGACTTTAATGACACAATGTCAGGAAATATTGCAAAAGCTGCTCGTGACAAAACAAGCGCGATGGTTGATTCGAAAACTCCCGAAAATGCCGCCGCTTCGATACCAGCTCCAATTAGTCTGAGCACTAGCTCGAGTTCTTCGTCGATGCAAGGTATAAAGACAGAATCTGATAAATCTAATGTTGATTGGTATCTGACTCGTATGGGATTTGAGAAAGTCAATTACGAACAAACATCGCACGCATAAAAGAAAGGGCGACCGAAGCCGCCCTTTCCCACCTTATCAATCTTCTTCGGCAAGTCGTTTGAAGAAATCGAGATCATCGTCATCATCACTGACTGTGGAGGTAGGAGCAGAAACTGCTGCAGCCTCCTTGAATGTCGGTGCAGGTGCACGATATTCATTTTCATCCAGATCAACACCACGAATCTTTGCAGGCTCCGCAGAGAGTGCAAGGACTGTATTTAAACGAGTCTTGAGATCTTCATAAGACT
>Ga0181347_1000401_pt1 | contig 14202 bp, 5 predicted proteins | sample Su13VDMM110SN_FD_130102 | JGI IMG/M metagenome (GOLD analysis project Ga0181347, IMG submission 130102) | Freshwater viral communities from Lake Michigan, USA - Su13.VD.MM110.S.N | ecosystem: Environmental > Aquatic > Freshwater > Lake | place: USA: Michigan | collected 2013-07-16
CGCCGGCGACCCTGCATATTTATCGGATAAATTTGTTAGGTTTAGTTACAGGTTTAGATTTGATGATGGGGAGTACTCTATACTTGCTCCATTTTCACAAATAGCTTTTATACCTCAACAAGACGGTTCCTTTATAACCAATGGTTCATTATCCGATGAGAACGAAGCTTACAGAAGTTCTATTGTTAGTTTTATGAAAAATAAAGTTAATGAAATAGGATTAATTATTCCATTGCCAACTGAGGGATCATTATTAAGGTCCTCTTATAAAGTAACCGAGATTGATATAATATACAAAGAATCAGATAGCTTAGCAATACAAATATTAGATACAATATTAGCCAGCGAATTATCTAGTGTAAATGAAAATTATTATAACTATGATTACCAATCTCGTAAACCAAAAACAACCTTGTCAGGTGATCAATTGCTTAGAGTGTATGATAAAGTACCTGTTAGAGCGCTTGCTCAGGAGACATCGGGGGGAAGGGTTATTTATGGTAATTATATAGATAAGCATACGCCTCCTACAGCAATTGATTATAAAGTTGGAATAAACGCAAAGCTAGTAGACGGCGATATATTAATTGAATATCCGCTACATACAGTAAAGCAGAATAGGAACTATCAAGTCGGCATTATATTGTCCGATAAATTTGGTAGACAATCGGACGTAATATTGTCTTCTATTGCTAACAGTCAAACGGTTGATGGAACATTTTTTGGAGGATCAAGTTTTTATTCGCCGTACTTAAGCCCTAACCCGAATGTATTAGAGTTTTTTGGTAATTCAATAAAAGTATTATTTGACAACTTTATAACTAGTGATAGAGAGCCTCTTAATGATAGAGGAGTTCCTGCTACAGGAGAACCTGGGTTATATGATATTGCCGGTAGATTATTAAAAGCAAGCGTTGCAAGTCAGTCTCCAGAAAATCCCGTTGCCGCAGGTACATATACAAATGTAATTGTATACAATACTGATAATACGGACTCTGGGGCTAGAGTAACCGTTACAGTAAGCGCGTTTTCAGAAATTGTTGATCCTATTATTATTACTGACGGAGGTTTTGGCGGGCTATCTACAGAATATGAATTAGCTTTAGGAGCACCCGTTACTGGAACTAGCATATCAATAGATAAGGTATCTAAAGAAAATCCTACAGGTTGGTATTCATATAAAATAGTTGTAAAACAAACACAACAAGAATATTATAATGTGTATGTACCTGGTGCGCTAAGCGGCTACCCCAATCCAACTAGCTCTAATACATTCCCAACAGGTGAAGACGCAAAGACTAGCCATGTTGTATTGTTTAGTGATAATATAAATAAGGTGCCTAGAGATTTATCTGAAGTAGGGCCAGATCAAAAACAATATAGAAGTTCTATAAGATTATTTGGCAGAGTTAAAAATGATTCGGCAACAAGTAATGCGCAATTTATACCTACAAAAGAAGGCTTTAGTGTGCCTACATTAGCTAATGCATCAGATTTAACAATGGATGTTGGCGATATAAATTCTGATGGTAATTTTTATCAATTAAATACTAATCCTATAATAGGTAGAATATCTACAAACGGCGCGCAATTTGGAGTTACTAATACAACTATGGTTCCTTATCTTTCCGTACTTGAAACAAACCCTGTAATATCTAATATAGATATTTATTGGGAAACATCTTCTACCGGCTTAATATCAGAATTAAACGATTTAATAGGGCAAAATTTTGAGGGAGCATATTCATTCATAGATGTTAATTATTCTCAATTTGAATGGCAAAATCCAAACCCAGCAATAGATTCTGGTAACACAGGAGCAGCTGACAGTAAATATGTTACCGATTGGTTTTACCCTGTAACTTATACAAATATTACATTAGCAAGTACAATCAACGGAACGATTGTTAGTGTAAAAAATGCTAACGGAAGCGATGTAACCGGCTTTGCCTTAGAATCAAGTACTATTGGAGGTATTAATAAATATAGAATAAAAATAACTAATAATTTCTATTATAATATAGCTACAAACTTAAACCAATTTAAGTTTATATTAGCGGTAACAGACCCGCTTTCTTCTACAACAAATAATATTACTATAAAAGGAGACTTAGACAACATTGCTCCGACTATAAATGCTTTTACAATACCTCTACTATATACTGGTACAACTAGTATTTACACATTTACAGGGGTAAATGGTTCTTTTGGGAATGTTCCGGCCTCACCTCCGTATACGTCTACAACAACTAGCGATTTAAAATGGACGTTTGAAGACGGAACTGAGACGTTTACCGGGGGAATTGGAGTTAGCGAATTTACATTAACAATAAACGCAAATTCAATTCCTGGATACTTAGCGGTAACGGCAGGCAGTCCAAGAACATTAGAAACGCCAACAATAGTATTAACAGACTCTGGGAACGCAATAGACATAGCTACTTTATCATTAGATTTTACGCCTGGCGATTTTGATCCAATACAATTTAACTTAGATTTTAACTTATAATAATACAGATATGCCATTACCAATAAACAAACCAAAATTAGACTCAATAGTTGAAACTGCTTTAAAACCAAACAGTACTCAAGCGATTACAGCTACTGTATTACAAAATAGTTTATATCCAATAATAAATAGTACATTTGGCTTAAAAACTATTTGGGCCGGGTATATTTCTGCAACAGTCGTTAACCCATACAGAAATTCTTGGGTTATACGCGAAAATTATTACGATCCCAATTATTTTCCCCCTGTTCAAGAAACCGGAACTAATGGTTCGGCTGTTATAAATAGCTTATTAAATAAATACTCCTTAACTAACGCGGGTGCTAATGTAAGAGCAGATAACGGCACTACAACAGGAGTGTTTACAAATGCTCCAACAATAATATCAACGGGTGGATCTGTTCAAGACAGATGTGGCCAAGGATTAACTTTTGATGGATATGTTACAGGTGGAGTAGTAACAAGTCTTAGTGTAAATAACCCCGGAATTGGATATTCAAATAGTAATTCAACACCTGTTGGAGGAGCTAGCACTAATTATGCATCTAGTGTTATCATAAATTTAGGTCTAAATGGTCCGGGGACACAACCCGTCGTAAAATTTAATCTAGAAAATACTTTTTATGTTAGTTCAACTAATAGCAATAATAGTTTATCCTCTTATTACAATATATTTATTCCTAATATAAATACAATATTCCAATATCCAAATCCTATTGAAGATACTACCGACAGGTGGAATCAAGTAGGAGGCGGTTGGACAGTGCCGTTTATTCAGGTTGCCTATAATAAAAATGCTTATTGGCGCGGTGCCATAGAGCAGTATAATACACTTCAAGGCCCACAATCTAGTAGTCCAGATGGTTTATTTACAGGCGGAACTATAAATCCTGACAAACCAGGTATACAGGTTTCACAAAGAACAGAATTTTATTATAATACAATGGAGGGATCTATAGAAATTAAAGTGCCAATAATTAATACAACATATACCCCAGTATAATATATGGCAGCAATTATAGAAGTAAAATATTTTAATTCGTTTATATTAGCTAAGACAGTAAACTCAGTTGATGTTGCTACATGGAGAGGCACCCCTGGGTTAACGCCTAATGCTGCTAAAAACTGGTTTATTGAAGAATCTAGAATCACAGGCGGTTATAATAATACCTCTGTTGATTTTGGAGCAAAGGCATATTTAGTTAGCGATAGAAATAATGCTTCAATTAGAAGTAATTCTATGATATATTCTGGTGTATATAATTCTAGAACTGGTGTTAACAATACAAACCAATTTTCTGTTGCTTCAGATATATCAAGAAGTGCCGATCCAAATTATGGTTCAATACAAAAGTTATACGCGGAAGATACAAACTTAACTATATTCCAAGAAAATAAAGTAAGTAGAGCATTGATTGACAAAGATGCAATATATTCTGCTGAAGGTTCTGCTATTACTACTTCTGGAGCTCAAGTAATAGGCCAGATTCAAGCTTATGCCGGAGAATGGGGTATTAGTAAGGATCCTAGAAGTTTTGCAGTATACGGGTATCAGAAATACTTCACAGATAGAAATAACAATGCCGTACTACGTTTATCCAGCGATGGTATAACGGAAATATCTAGCTATGGCATGAAGTACTTCTTTACAAAAGCATTGTCAACATTAGGTGAAGGAAAAATAATAGCTGGCTATGATGTTGTAGATAAAAGTTATATATTATCTTTGCAATCTACTGTTGGCACATACAACACTTTAGCTTTTGATGAGACAATTAATGGGTGGACTAGTTTCTATGATTATAAGCCATCTAATATATTTAGCATTAATTCTAATTATTATACTATAAAAGATAGTAGTTTATACAAACATAATCAGGTAGGATTAACGTCTGATAATAGAGGAGTATTCTATGGCGTCCGTTACCCAGCAAAAGTAACTTTAATATTAAACTCAGATCCGTCTGTGTCTAAGGTGTTCAAGACTATAAACTACGAAGGTAGTAATGGATGGGAAGTTACTTCAGTATATTCACAATCTAATGTTGGTAATGGATTACCTGACTATGGTAAAAATATATTAAGTTACAACGAAGGAGCCTACGACTCTGATGATCCGCAGAATGAAGGTGTTAATGCCGCAGTGCACCCTATCTATCATGCTGGTTTTAATCGTAAAGAAGGCAAATTTTTCGCGAATATTATTAATAACAGCTTTGCTACAGACGGAGAGGTTGTTTTTGGTAATTCAATGTCTGGTATTAAAGGATTCTTTAGCACTGTGACAATGCAAACAGACAGCTCGACTGGTCTTGGTAGATTCAAAGAATTATACGCAGTATCCTCAGAATATATAGAATCATCATACTAAATAAAATTAAATGACCAATGCTTTAATCACAAAAGAATTTATAGACAAAGTAGAAAATCTACAAGAAGCAATGTTAAATTCTGAATCTGATTTAATAGCAAAAGGCAATTCAGATATGTTTCCATTAAAGCATACTTTCGCAGAAGGAATTTATGTAAGGGAGATGTTCATACAAGAAGGTGGATTAATAATAGGTAGAGTGCATAAGAATGATCATATATGGTTTTTATTAACAGGTGAATTAGAAATTGTCACAGACAACGGCCCTGAATTATACATTGGGCCTTGTTACATAAAAGCGCCAGCTGGAACTAAAAGAGTACTTCATGCAATTACGGATTCAATCTTTGTTAATGTATATCCTAACCCAACCAACAATACAAATATAGAAGAACTTGAAGATAACTTAACGTGTATCTACTACAGTACTTATGAAAAATATAAACTTTTAAATAAATAATACATGTTACTATTAATAGAAACTTTAACTAATGCTCCTGTAATACCTATGCAACACGCAAGTATGGTTGTTGCTGGAATTGTTGGGGGTGCGGCATCAGTTGTTACTGGTCTTATAGGAATGGGTTCTGCTAAAAAAGCAAGAAGAGCTGCTGAAAGAGATGCTAAGGCAAGACAAGCAGAGTTAACCGCATTAGAGAATAATAGGCAAGCGATTATCAATCCTTATGCTGGAGTTAAAGACTTAAGTGGTTTAGCCAAGGATCTATCTGGCATGGCTAAAGACCTTAGCGGTATGATAAGTAATCCTTATGCAAATTTAGGCGTTGCGACACAGGCGGCTAAATTCCAAGCAGAGCAAACTGATATGGCTTTAGCATCTTCATTAGATACACTAAGAGAAACCGGATCTAGTGCTGGCGGCGCAACTGCATTAGCTCAAGCAGCATTACAATCTAAACAAGGCATATCTGCTAGTCTTGAACAGCAAGAAGCAGCCAATGAAAAACTAAGAGCGCAAGGCCAACAACAACTTGAACAGATACAAATGTCTGAAGCAGGAAGGTTACAAGGCATTCAAATGTCTGAAGCAGGCAGAATCCAAGGGGTTCAAATGTCAGAAGCGGGTAGAATGCAAGAAGCAGACGTTGCCGGTAAACAATTTGTATTTGGCCAACAAGAAGGAAGAGAGATTGCTAAAATGGATAGAGTTGCTGGACAATTAAGTGGAGCACAAGGAAGAGCAGCGCAAGCTAGAGCAGATCAAACAGGTGCATTAACAGGTATGATTGGAGGTATAACATCTACAATAGGATCAATGGCTAGTTCTGGAGCATTTAAGAAAAAATAAATATAATAAAATAAATGGGAGCATATACAAATCCACAAGAAGTATTAGATACACAAACAGGGCAATATTTTCAGAATCTTCAAAGCACAATAAGCCAAAGCGTTGCTGGAGTTGCAACAGCATATAAAACCGAATCTGAGCGTAAAAGAAAAGAATTAGAAGAAAATAAAACAAAATTAAATAATATCATACTTGGTGTGCAAAAAAACACGTCAAAAATGTATGATGATATAGGCAAAGTATCTCAAGCAAAACAAAATGTAAATTTTAGCGAAGCTTTAAACCCATTTGTAAAAGAGTTTAGTGATATCAGTTTAAGATTAGATACAGGTGCATCTATTGATCCGCAAAAAGACGTTCAAAAACAAGCAGAATTCCGTAACGCTATAGGATATATACAAGGCGATATTGAAAATTTTAGCGCTGATACCAACGGTCTTTACCCACAAATCCAAAATGCCGGAAGAATGGGCGGTATTTCAGCAGACCCTGATATAAATAAGATTGAATTGGTAGAGGGTTATGTAGGTCTAATGGGTAAATTACCAAATGAAACTAGATTAATCACAAACATAGAAAAACCTACAGAACGTACGTGGATGGTTAAAGTTAATGGAAAAGACATACCGTTTGATGGAGCAACTATCCAGAATATACACAATAATAATGGCAAGGTTTTTACTATAATTCCAGATACCACCGATAGAATGTTAAAGCTTATACAAGATAATAACATATATAATATGGAAGCAAAACAAAATAGCAAAGGCGAGTCTACGCTTATCCCAAAAGATATTAGCGAAAAATATTTAGGACCAGAAGAAAGAGTATTATCTAAATCTACAAAACCAGGTGAAAAAGTTTTTGAGTTAAAAAGAAAAGTTGATATAGCCGCTATAAAAGTGGCAATTACTAATGATGCTAAAGTACAAGTTTCTGGTATATTAGATGACACACGCGAGTCGGCTGCTTGGTATAATGAAGAATATCAAAGAGGAAAAAAAGATTTTAAAAAGAAATCACCTGATTATTTTGCAACTGACGAAGGCAAAGACGAATTTACTAGGGCTTATATCGAATATGCTACCCGTTCTATTGGCGAATACCAGTCTGTTATGAATACCGCTGGTGATGTTGCTACAAGTACTATAGATACAAAGTCCACTAAAAGCAAAACAACTTCTACGACTACAGATGGGTCAACCACCATTGCAAAAGCTCAATTTACGCCTAAAGAAATAGAAACTAAACTAAAGGATTTCGATAAAATAATAGAGCGAAAAATAGATAAGGTTACTATAGAAATAAAAGGGCCTAGAGGCGGGAAAGGTAATGAGCGTACGTTTATGTATAATAAATCTACTGGGCGTGTAGAAGAATGGGACGGCAAAGATTTAGTTAACGAAAGAGTTTCCAGAAAAGACTTCTTAGATATAATGAAAAACCAATAATAAATAACTAGTTTAAACAAAACAATATGTTTGAATATCTACTCCCTGATGGGACCGCGTTGCCAGAGAACGAAGTAATAAAACTGGCTGTACAAAAAGGTTTAACACCTGAAGACTACGTTAAAAAGAATAAACTTACTTTAAGGCCTAAGCAAAAGAAAAAACCTGAGGTTAAAAAAGAAGTTGCAAAACCAGCAGTTGTTGAAAAACCAGTTGCCGTTGAAAAGTCGGTAGCTGAAAAAGTTAAACCCGCTACTATTGAAAAATTTAATGCAAAACAATTTGCAAAAGATTTAGGGGCTTCTAAAGGCGAAGGATTTTATACTAAAGGAGAAAGGAACATTGAAAAAAGCGGTATAAAAATAAAACAATTAGAAGATAAAACAGTGCAAGATGTATTTGATAATTTTAGCGATTTATCATATACTAATTTATCTCCAGAAGAAAAAAATACTATAGACGACAGGTCTTTTGAATTATTGTCTAAAAAATATAAAGTAGGTGAGGATTATAGCTTATCTAGCAACGACATAGAATTAAAGTCAAAGGAATTACTAGCTTTAGCATCGAAAAAAAAGAAAGCAATTGAAGGAGAAACCTATGGTGAAAGAATATTAGACGCTACAGCAGCCGGACTTAATTACGCCGGTGAAATGTTTGCTTCAATGCCTGAGACTATATACCGTGTTTTTGCGTTGCCTCAAAATGCTATAAGCATGATGACCGGAAATAAAGAGCTAGAAGCAAGTCCTGAAAAACTAAAAGCCGATACAGGTATTGCTAATCCAATAATGGATTATTTTATTGATGAAAGAAATAGACTCGGTAAAAAGAATGAAATATATGACAATGCCAATTACGACTCTACTAGCATTGCTACAAATCTACAAGATGGAAATTATACTGACGCTTTTAAGTTACTAGGCTCAGGTCTAGCTGAGAGCGCTCCTATTAGCGTTGGGCTTATGATGGGTGGAGCAGAAATGGGTGTTGCCAAAGCAGCAGCGTCTAGCACAGCGTTATTTGCGGGCCCTAATGTAAGAGAACAAAAAGAAAAAAAATTAGATGATTCCGAATTAAGTACAGTACTAAAAGGATTTGGTATTGCTGGAGCAGAAGGCGTTTTTAGCGCCATAGGCGAAGGAAGTCTTGGTAAAGTATATAAAGATATAATTAAAAAAGAAGGAGCTGACGTAGGATCAAAAATATTCAAGGATGGACTTGTTGTTGCTTATCAAACAGCTTTAAAAAAATACGGCGCTCCTGCCGCAATGCTTGGAGAAGGATTAGAGGAAGTAGCTACTACTGTAACCCAAAACTTAATTAATGAAAAGCCAGCTTTTGAGGGGGCAATGGATTCCTTTATTGCAGGCGTTGGAGGCGGTGCTGTTTGGGGTGCTCCTGTTAATATAGCCAAAGCTACACAAGGTTTTAAAGACGGCGTTACTGTTCATCAAATAAATAAAACTTTAAAAGATCAACCAGTTAAAACAATAAAAGATGTATTTAATCCGAATACGCCTATTACAAATGCTCAAGTAAATATATCATTAATACCTAATTCATATAAAATACTAAATAGTCAATTAGATATTGCCCAAAATACTGATGAGATTACCGGAGAAGAAGCCGATGCCATAAGAAAAGAGTTTGCCGGAACGTATTACGCTGCAAATAAATTAAAAGAATTAAAACTAAACGAAGATAATAATACTAAAATTGCTAATTTATTAAAAGAAAGAGGAGCGCTTAAAGCAAAAGTAGATGCTGTTAATGATCCAACCCTAACTACAATACAATCTAATAGAATAAAAGAACTAAACGTAGAAATAGAAGGTGTTATTAAGGATAATGCAAAGACTGAAATTGAGAAAGGTATTGCTCTATCTGAAAAAAGTATATTAGAAACTGGTGAAAAAGTTTATGAAAAACCATTAGGAACAGGTAAAAGTTTTGAAGTATTTGACACGGCAGAAGAAGCTCAAAGCGCTTATGATAAATGGGCAGAAGAAAACGGTAAAAAATCTGAAGATATAAGAGAATCTGATGGATTCAAACTGCCAAATGGGCAAATGTTAATAAATAAAGAAAGAGCTATTGAAGTAACTGCTTTAAATGTTGCTCCTCACGAATTGCTGCATAATATCATTGATAACGAATTTACTGAACCGTCTAAAGCTGAGGAGTTAAAAAACAAATTCTTAGGCACATTAAGTAAAGCGGAAAGAGAAAAATTAGATATAAGGATATTAGCCGAAGACAGCAAAGGAAATAGACTTTATGATGATGAGTATTTAAAAAATTCACCAAGTGAGTATGCTACCCAGTTTTTTGAGTTAGTAAGGAATGGTGATATTACATGGAGTGATAATGTAAAAGAATCTTTAATAAGAATGTGGAAAGGCATATTTAAACCTATATTTGAAAAGTACGGGTATAAAAATATTGAATTTACAGACGGCAGAGATATCTATAATTTTATTAAAGACTATTCAAAATCAATAGAAAAAGGAACTTTATCTACAAGAGCAAAGAAACTTTTAAAACAAGGCGAAGGAGTTACAGGTGTAACATCTTTTTCTAAAACAAAAGTAGACGAAATACAAAAGAAGATAGACAAGCTAGAAGAGCAATATGATAATGATCAAATTGAGTATGATTATTATGAGAATCAAATTACTCTATATGAAGAGCAATTAGCAAAAGCAAAATTAGAACCGGAACCTGAAAAGCCTAAGGTTGAAAAACCTAAAGTTGCGGTTACAGAAGAGGAAGTTGTTAGAGAAATTATCAAAAATGAAAAAGGAACCATAGCTTCTGATAAAGTACAAAAAATATATGAAGAAAAAGGTGAGCAAGGTGCTAATGAAATTATAAAATTATTTAAACCTATAACCGCAAAGATAGTTGCAAAGCGTAGAGATGCTCCTGGGTTTAATGAAGAAGAACTTACCAAAGAAATAGAACTTGGCGCAGGTGGTTTATTTGACTTAATTAGGAAATATGACGCTAGTAAAGGCGTTCCATTAGCGGCTTATATTAATAAGAACTTACCTCTAAGAGCAATCACTGCTTCTAGACGTGTATTAGACAAAGAATTTACTAGTGATGTTGAAGCAGAAGTTAATGTAAGAGCTACAGAAACTGCTGATCAAGGAATGACAGTTAATGCTCCTGAAAAACCTAAATATAAAAATGCTTTAGAGTCAAATATTCTTGAACCTAAAGTTTTAGAAACTGTTACTAATAAAATTATAAGCACTGTTCGATTATTAAAAAGCCGCATAGATGCTCCTGTTACATTAAATAGAACTGTAACTCCGCTTATCGCAGAGATACGTGATGAAATTGGCAAACAGTTAGACATTGATATAAAAACAATGTTAGGAGGGAAAAAAGACGGTGTGCTTAGAAAAGAACTTTTAAAAGCTAAGCGTTATATTCTAGAGAATATGACTACTACTTGGTTAATGGGTAAAGATGGGCAAGGCGGTATTCCCCAAGCAATACAAAAACGTATTGACGGGCAATGGGTTAGTTTTCCTAATTGGGTAGGACAAAAAATAGACCGTGAAGCGATGTCTACTGATTTAGCAGGAAGAACTTCTGGAGCTGAATTAGTTAGAAGATTGCCTAATGTATTTAACAATGTTTCTAATGAAGAATTTTTAGCACAAATAATTGGCCCTGATGGTAATCCTATTAGGGGTAGAAAAGAATCTGTTTCTAAGGCTATGGCTGAAGAAATAGCTTTTGATATTACGAAACGTGACTTAGAAGAAGAGGGGCCAATATATGACGCCTTAAAGGCTAATCAAGAGCGTTTAGGCGTTGAGGTTCTAGAAAATTTACCAGTTGTATTTGCTAAACAAGCAGATAGAGGAAATATAAAACTTTCTATGTCTAAGAAACTTAGTTTATTGCCGTTGGATTTGCAGGAATATTTCTTTGATGATAAAAATTATAATAAGGTAATAGACGGATTGACTAATATTAATGCCGGCAATTTTCCGCCTAAAGCTACATATATACAGAATGTTTTTAAAGGCATATATGATACAAATAAAATAAATGCGGAAGATTTAAACGAAATAGCTAATGACTTTTCAGTTTACTTAGATAAATTTAAAGCTTTGCCATTAAAAAAATTAAATTCTGCAGAAGAAAAACAATTCCTATCCAACTATATAAAAAAATCTTCTGAAACCGGTGGCAATAACTTAGATGGTTTTGCAGAGGATATACAAAAAATAGGGGCGGAAAGCAGAGGCGTGTCTGAATTATTTAAAAGCGAAAGTTCGCTAAGAGATATGTACAGCGCTATAAACGGATTCGTATCCAATATAAAGACAGATTCTAGGAGCTTAGAGTGGTATCGAATGCTAGGAAATTTTTTAGCAACTCAAGCTCAAATTGGAGATGACACATTTATAACAAAAGACGGCTTATTGCTTAATACCGAACAAGGGGCTTTTACAATGCAACAACGCCCCGGTGGTCCACGTAAAAAAATAAATAAAGTTACAAAAATAGAAACTAAGAAAGAATTCTCTTATCAACCATTCTCCAATAAAGATTCTTTTTGGAAATTTATTTCAGATTCTATAGGAGACAAATTGCCAGCAGGTTATAATGCAAATTTAAAAACAAATGAAAGAGATAGCGCTAGTGATCTATTTAACAAACAAAATGATACTGTTTATCTAGAAAATAAAAAGAAAACAACTAAAGCAAATAGAGAGTTCTTGTATAAATTATTAGACTTTATATATAATCCGTCTAATAATATATCTAACGAAACTAAAACTATGATTTGGGCAAGCCTTAATTCTAGCGTTGAAAGCCCATTACGCAAGTCAGGCATGGCTAAATGGATATTTGATGGTAATTTACTTGGCAAACAACAAAAATTAGTTTATGAACACTTAACTAGTGTTAATAAGAAAAGATTTGAATTGCATAATCTTTTTACTAGTAATGTCAGCGATAAAAAAGAAGCTTTTAATAAGCTTATGGAGGATTATAATGTCGCGGTCATTCCTAAAATAATGGATGATGAAATTACAAGTAGCGGTTTCAAAGTAGAACCTTTAAAAGGCGATCAAACAGAAGGTGCTAGATATTACAATATATTAACATCAGGTATTAAAAATCTTTTTTCATTAAAAGCCTTAGATAAAAACGCAAAGCAACAAACATTAGGAAAAGAATTTGTTGAGTATGTCAAGAAATCTGATTATAAAAATGCGCAGAAAATAGCGGCTGTATCTTATTCATTAAGTTTTTCAAAAACACCTAAAGGAATATCTGTTTTTGATTTTGATGATACCGTTGGTTTAACTGAAGGTAGTGTGCTATACACAATGCCTGATGGCTCTAAAGGAAAACTAAATGCCGAAGAGTTTGCCAAAGAAGGTTCAAGATTTTTAGAAGAAGGAGCGGTATTTGACTTCTCTGAATTCAGTAAAGTAGTCGGTGGTAAACCAGGCCCTATGGTTGAGAAGATGAAAAAGATGATTGGTAAATTTGGACCAGAAAATTTCTTTATTCTTACGGCTAGACCAGCAAATGCAGCAGGTCCAATACACGAGTTCTTGAAGTCAATAGATATTAATATACCATTAGAAAATATAACAGGACTAGGCAATAGTACAGCTCAAGCAAAAGCTGATTGGATGACAGGTAAAGCCGCAGAAGGATATAATGATTTTTATTTCTCTGATGATGCAATACAAAACGTTAAAGCAGTTAAAGACGCTTTAGATGTACTAGATGTTAAATCAAAAATACAACAAGCTAGACTTAAATTTAGTAAAACTATAAGCCCTGAATTTAACAGAATACTAGAAGAGAATGTTGGTGTAAAAGCGGATGAAAAATTCTCTGACATTGTAGCAAAACGTAAAGGGGCAGCTATTGGTAAATATAGATTCTTTGTTCCGCCATCTGCTGCAGATCTAGAGTTGTTAACATACGACTTCTTAGGATATGGCAAGACAGGCGAAGCGCAACAAGAATTCTTTAACAAAGCATTGTTTGAACCTTATGCTAATGGTATTGCTTTAATTGATGCAGCTAAACAATCTATTAAGAACGATTACAAAGCATTGTTAAAAGCATTCCCAGAGGTAAGTAAAGAATTAGGTAAGTTAACTCCTGATGGAAACTTTACGTACGATCAAGCATTGCGTGTATCTATGTGGGCTGGAATGGGTGAAGAAATACCTGGCTTGCTTAAAGAAGACATAACAAAATTAAATGATTTCGTAAATCAAGATCCTCAGTTATCTGCTTTTAAAGCTGGATTGATTGCTACAGGAAGACAAGGAACCGGATGGGTTACTCCTACAGAATATTGGGATAGTGAAACTATAATATCTGATCTACATAATATAACAGATAAAGTAGGTAGAAAAAAATACTTAGCAGAGTTTATAGAAAATTCTAAAGAGATGTTTTCAAAAGAAAATCTTAATAAGATTGAAACAATATATGGATCAAATTTTAGAGACGCATTAGAAGATATTATTTATAGAATGAGTAATGGTACTAATAGAGAATC
>Ga0181347_1000402_pt1 | contig 14149 bp, 10 predicted proteins | sample Su13VDMM110SN_FD_130102 | JGI IMG/M metagenome (GOLD analysis project Ga0181347, IMG submission 130102) | Freshwater viral communities from Lake Michigan, USA - Su13.VD.MM110.S.N | ecosystem: Environmental > Aquatic > Freshwater > Lake | place: USA: Michigan | collected 2013-07-16
TATTGTCAATGGTATACTGAATGATGAGGACATGCAGCGGATTCACAACACAGGGGATTGTTATGTGAGTTTTTCAAATTCCGAGGGTGTTGGAATGGGTGCGGTGGAGGCTGCCATGAACAACAAACCCGTCATCATGCAAGAATATGGTGGGTGTAGTGAATATGTACATACACCATATATGATACCATGTACCCTCAAAAATGTAGGGTTTCAAGATTTCTTGTTCACCCCTGAACTTGTATGGGGTGATCCAGATGTAGATGTTCTCAAGAAGCACATGAAGCATGCATATGAGAACCGTGTCACCCATATGAACCATGATCATACACGAGAATATATACGTGACATACAAGATCACTTTACAGACTGCTGATGTCTCTTACAGAGGTTGTTGCAAAACGCCTGATTGGCACACGCCTTGCCAGACACATTGACCGCCTTGCACAGTGCAGGCGCATACACATGTTTGGCGGCATCATTGAAACTTATAATCTTCAAGGATCTGGACTTGCGGTCAGCATAGTGGCGAGCATAGGCTTCACGAGCACGGTGGATGGAACGTTCAGCGGTGCCTTCCATGTGTTTCTTAGAATAGGGTTTACATCATCTCAAGTTTGTTTCAGACATGAATCTCGGCAATGGCTGACAGGTACATGTTCACCTCACCAGCAAACTCAGGCACCTTCTCCTTGAGTCGGGTGTTCACCATCTCTTGGACATTCAGGATGTGTTTTTCAAATGTCACAAAATCAATCCCCGTGACGGTATGAATCTGTTGTGGGGTGGCGATATCCTTGAGACTCATGAGATATCCAGTTGCGTAATTTGAATGCATCACGGATAGATACGGGGATGTATCTTGCTGTGCTGTGGTGGCCCACTTGGCAGCTTGTTTCACGAGGAGCTTAATCTGCTGATTCATATTGGGTTTTCGAAAAAAGAGGAGATACACAAGAAGTAACCCAACACCTACGTACACGTAGATCATTATAATAATGTTTACATTTTATATGATGCTTATTTACATTGCTCTCTTTATAATCTTATGTATTGTGTACATAGGTATTGCACTCTCCATGAGACCCACTCGCCCCTACAGATTGGGTGATGTATTTTGGAGGACTGATAAGGATGATGATCTTCATTACCATACACAGATGTATCCAGGTACGATAGCAAGTGAATACTTGAAACGTTCACCGCGTGTATCTGAAAATTGGGATGTACTACTGAACATCATAGATAAAAAAAGGAAGAAAAGAGGACCTCCCATTCGTGAATTAGTTTTACATGTACGAATCGGTGATGTTTTATGTGCTTCACCTGCTGAATATAATTATGCACGCAAAAACCAGCCAGAATGGTGGAACAAGTTGGCAGAGTTTATACAGCGTGAAAACATCAAAAAAGTTCACATAATCGCTGGAAATCACACAAATGTGTGTGTCAAAGAATCGAAAGAATACTTGGATGACCGTGCAAGTTTTTTACGTGATCAGGATATAGAGTTTCATCTTGACAAGTCAGCTGATGAAGATTTACTGTTTGCAACCACATACCAATATTTCATCACAACGGGTGGAGGATACGGGAACCTCATCGGTGAAGTCACCCGACGAATGGGAAATACATGGGTTGAACTTGATGATAATAAGAACCAGATAAACCCATGAAGACCATGTAGAGTACCACAATGGCATCCATAAAATGGTACAATACATGCTACATGTGTACAAGTCCACTTGATCTCTTAGTGTGTGTAAAAGAGAAGCAACTCCGTAAGTTTTATACATATTGCAAGTTCAAACCCATGAATTTCATGACAAACTGCAGTTTTTTAAAAGTCGTGGGACTTCATCAACGTACACTGTGTCTCAATTGTTATGCACTCCAGAAATACAAACTGGTACCTGGACCACGACAGGTGCGACATCGTGAACTGACGGGTCGTGGCAAAATAGTCGAGAGTTCATATGCAACTCTCACCGTGAAACAGATCCATGACTGGTTCTTTGATTTCAGAGATTTTTGCAAACGAACAGACTTGGATGAGATTCTCATGGAAGAAAAGATGCCCCATGTACGTGGCCTCCACGTTATTAAATTAAGGGAGTGAGTCCCTACCTTGTAAACAATACAATGACTGAGAAGATTCAAAAACTCACACATGTTGAACATATTCTCAAGCGTCCCGATTCGTATGTAGGTGCGGTATCTCATGTGACGGAACCATACTGGGTTCTGCGAGGTGAAAAGTTCCAAGAAGAGCAGATTACATATTCTCCCGCCCTTCTTAAAATTTTTGACGAGATACTTGTGAATGCCATCGATCGCAACTCCACGTACCCAGAGGAGGTGAAGATGATCAAGGTATCACTTGACCCTACCCAGGGTATCATAAGTATCGAAAATGATGGACCCCTTGGTGGCATCACAGTTGAGATGCACGAACAAGAAAAGGTGTGGAACCCCGAACTCACCTTTGGCCACCTCCTCACAAGCACAAATTATGATGACACCACGGAACGGGTAGTGGGTGGACGCAACGGGTACGGTGCCAAACTTGCCAACATCTATTCCAAGATGTTCAATGTGACCATCAAGGATTCCACCAACAAGAAGGAGTACTCACAAACCTGGGAGAATAACATGAAAAAGTGCAACCCTGCAAAAATCAAGGCGTACCGTGGAGCCAAGAGCAGTGTGTGCATCACCTTTGTACCCGACTGGGAGAAATTTCACATGACTGCGATTGACGATGCATTCTGCAAGATTATCGAAAAGAGAGTCTGGGATGCAATGATATGTACACACCCCAAGTGCAAGGTGTTTTTTCAGGATCAGGAGATGAAGCACCTCTCTTCAGAAGCCTATGCCAAGATGTACCTTCCAGATGATGTCCCGTGTGTCTCCATGAACACGGAACGCTGGGCAGTCACGGTGGCTCCCAGTGACAAGGGTTTCCAACAGGTTTCATTTGTGAATGGCATCTGCACGACCCACGGTGGAACACATGTGTGTCACGTGTCGCAGCTCATCACCTCGGGGCTTCTTGAAGAACTGGGCAAGAAGGTGAAACTCTTGCCGTTCCATGTGAAGAATCATCTCTTTCTGTTTGTTCGAGCCACCCTCGTGAACCCGAGTTTCAGTAGTCAGGTCAAGTCGGAGTGTACCCTCAAGGTTCAGAAATTTGGGAGTTCTTTTGTACCGACACAGGCGTTCATCAAGAACATCCTCAAGACTGGGATCCAAGATGACCTTGTGGCGGATTCCAAGACCAAGGAACAAAAGGAGCTCAAGAAGACGGATGGCACCAGAAAGTCAAAGATTACGGGCATACCAAAACTCGATGACGCCAACTTTGCTGGGACGGCCAAATCCGAAAAGTGCACCCTGATCATCACAGAGGGTGACTCTGCCAAGGCTCTTGCAGTGGCGGGACTTTCAGTGGTGGGGAGGGATCTCTTTGGTGTGTTTCCTCTTCGTGGAAAACCTAAAAATGTACGTGAGGCGTCAGTCAAGCAGCTTCTGTCAAACCAGGAATTCAGTGATCTCAAAAAGATCTTGGGACTCCAACAAGACAAGGAGTACACGTCACTGAATGAACTTCGGTACGGGCGTCTCATGATCATGACGGATGCTGATCACGATGGGAGTCACATCAAGGGTCTGGTGCTCAACATGATTCACTGCTTCTGGCCGAGTCTGCTCCCCCTCGGATTCTGTGTGAGTATGGTGACACCCATCATCAAGGCGTCACGTGGGAATGAATCCAAGTGGTTCTTCACCGAATCATCCTTCAGGAGATGGGACCCACAGGGGTGGAAGATCAAATACTACAAGGGTCTGGGAACCTCGACATCCCAAGAAGCGCGTGAATACTTCAAGCAGTTGTGCAAATTGACGATTCGTTTTGAGCGTGACGACAAAACGGATGAGTCCATCATCTTGGCATTTGACAAGACCAAGGCGGATGCACGCAAAAGGTGGCTCATAGATAACAGTGAGATTGATCCCAATGTGAGGGAGTTGAACTATGGGTCCATCCAAGATATAGGTATTTCAGAATTCATTCACCGTGACATGGTGAATTTCAGTCTCGCAGATCTGAGAAGATCGGTGGCACACATGTGTGACGGTCTCAAACCATCCCAGCGCAAGGTGGTGTATGCATGTCTCAAGAAGAACCTCCGCGAGGAGATGAAGGTGGCGCAGTTGGCGGCGTACGTGTCCGAAAAGACAAGTTACCATCACGGTGAAGTGTCACTAGCAGAGACGATTGTGAAACTTGCTCACGACTATGTGGGTTCAAACAACATGAACTACTTGGAACCGTGTGGGCAGTTTGGGACTCGTCTCATGGGTGGCAAGGATGCGAGTCAGACCCGCTACATCTTTACAAAGTTGGCCCCATGTACTCGGCGGCTCTTTGATGTTCGTGATGACCCTATCCTCACCTATCTTGATGACGATGGGAAGCAGATTGAACCCGAGTACTATGTCCCTGTGATCCCAACAATCCTGGTGAATGGCACGGAGGGTATAGGCACAGGGTTTAGCACAAACATACCATCCTTCAATCCCAAAGACATTATACAAAACATTGAGAGAGCACTCAAGGGTGAAGCACCGAGGCGCATGAAGCCGTGGTTTCGGGGATTCCAGGGAACCATCTCGGATGGTGAGACTGAACAGTCGTGGGTGGCGTGTGGGTGCTACACACTGAATGGGTCAAATGTCACGGTGACGGAACTCCCACCGACACGGTGGACTCAGGATTACAAGGAGCATCTGGATACTCTCACGGAAAAGGGTATCATCACGGGGTACGTGAACAATAGCACAACGGATCAGGTGAATTTCGTGATCCAGGGGTATCGTGGGAATGATCTCAAAAAGGATCTGAAACTTGAAAAGACATTTCACACGAGCAACATGCACCTGTTCCACCCTACGAGTGGGATCAAAAAGTACGATTCGGCGGAGCAGATACTGGTGGACTTTTTGGAGGTGCGCATGAAATACTACAAGTCACGAAAGGAGAATCTGTTGGACAATATGGAAAAACTCAAGGTGGTCCTTGACAACAAGGCGAAGTTTGTCCGTATGGTGGTGGAGGGTGACTTGGTGGTTTTCAAAAAGAAACGGGCTGATCTCGAGCAGGAACTCAACCAGCTCAAGTTTATCAAGATTGACGACACCTACGATTACCTGTTGGGGATCAAGACATACCAGTACACACTGGAGGAGATTACCAAGTTGTACACGGAGGCTCAGAAGATTGTACAGGAGATTGCGGATCTTCAAAAGACCCCAGTGGTTGAGATGTACCGCGCGGATTTACACAACTGCAACATATAGATTCAGTGTCCGACTGTTCAAATTCGCATCAGTGGCTACAAAGGTGATGGTGTAATTACCCACAACGGTGTTTACAATGGTGTTTGATTCTGTTATGGTGGCACCTGCGTCATCCGTTTTTATGTTGAGGTAGATGTTGATGGTATTGTACTTTATAAAATCTGAAAGTGCAGTGTCCTTTGGCATGTTGACAGTGTCTTCACTTGCTATACCATCACTATTGAAAGTGGATGTAAAAATGGGGGCTACTATATCATACGGGACATAGTACGTATTTGCATAGTATCTAGTTCGACTGCGAAGTATAGTTTCGGTTTTATTTGTGTATACTTGATCCATTTTGTATTGATAATTATAGGGTGTTTTTCCTGTAAGATTCTTCAATTGATATGTCTTTGTAGTTGCACCTGCTAGCCATGTAGAGGGTGACGCAGGTGTGAATATACTCGAAGAACTTGATATACTGATGACACTATTCGATGATGGTACAGTTGTGTAATCAATCGCCATAATGAAATAGACTGCAGATACGGCTGCGGTTGTGTATATGTACCTACCCGTCCCCATTGTAGCGGGTGTAATATATGATGCCGAGGAGGGGCTATAGTTTTGATTGGTACCATCCTCATATTGGGTCCTTGTTGTTGACACTATATTACTGAAATTCTGTGCCTGGAGGGTAATTCCTGTTGAACCAGATGTATTGCTTGTTGTGAGTGGTATGACATTCGATGTCACCATTGTAATATTTGTAATTCCAGCCAAATTACCAGGTATGTCACTGTACCCCTGAAGAGCCACAATCTTACCCGTGCCACTTGTAGGAATGAACTGTATGACATAATAGGCAGAACCGCTACGCACTCCCGCCGTTAAAGAAAATGTACGAGTCAGTGTACTTTGTAGATTCCTCGTAATGATGACAGTGTACGTCTGTGTGGTGCGCAAGTCAGGTTCTGTAAAAGTGTACGTCTTTGAAGTGTCAATTGCTGTAAAAGAGGTGAGTGAACCACGAGTACGTGATCCGTTATAGGCACGGATGGTGCCACTCCCAGAAAGGCCCGTCACTTGTAATGTTACATTTGATATGTTGTTACTAGAGTCATATGTGTCAGATGTTGGGGGTACCACAGCAAATGTGTAAACGAAATCATAGGTTCGTGCAAAATTAACTTTTGAATAGCTGGTGATGTTTCCACCAGAATTTCTGGTCACAAGGGCTGCATAGTAGAATCCAGATGATTCCTTGGTGTAGGAAACGCGTATAGTTCGTGTATCAACCTGAGCAGCATCAATCCATGAAGCTACATCTGTCGTATTGAAAAATGTATTGGAACGGTAGAGGTTCACGGTGGCGGTGGTGAGTAAGTTGGTGTAGAGACTCTGTTCGGGATTTGTGTCAAGGGACAGAGAGGAAAGGGGTGTAGCCTGGGTTGTCTTTAGGATGAGACGCATACTTTTGACAAATCCATAATGAGATGAGAATATGTAATTGTCTGTCGATGTCATACTGTATTTATCCACATTCGAAGTGACAGCGGGAGCATTCACTGCAGTGTACAGTAACTGTGAAATGGTACCTGGGACGTATATATTTGTATTTGTGAGTATGACACTCGTGTTACTTACAAAGGTGTCATTTGTGTCCAGCATGTATGAGAATTGAGTGTCTTGTAAATCACGTGGTGTCACAAACTGTGGGGTATCATCTTCATAAAGCTGCACACCCACAATTTCATTCCCATTCGTCACCTTGATGGCATAGTAATATCCCTGATCGGCTGTGAGATCAGGTAACCCTGTGGGGACTGTACCCTCGGAGACGGCTGCATCTGTACCAGACACGAGAGTTGGGTTGTAGTAACTGGGGTTTGTAAACATGAGTCCACAGAGACCGTCCTTTATAACCATAATGTTGTACGAACGTGCATACACGCGTATATTTCTATCAAACTGACTTGTGTTGAGGTACAGTGTCAGCTGTTTCTTTAAGATACGACTCATATTGACGTGACCCTGTGGTTGCTTTGAAAGTGGGTCGAGCACAAAAGGGTACACGTACCCTCGAAACAACTGTGTATTGTCTGCATCATTGTAATATTTCTGTGGAATGGTGTAGCACATCATCTGAGCAGAACCACTCGACTCTTCTTGAAATATATAGTTTCCATTGAAACGGAGGGACGCACCTGTAATATGATGTTCAGAGAGATAGTACCCTGTGTCCTCATTCTTGTAGTTTACATAGGAGTTTCTATAATTGCAAAAGTAGTGGAAAAAATTGCCATTTTGGAGTGTCTGGTACCGTGAAGGTTGAATGCACACGAATATTTCCCTCACGGGATTTTGGAAATTCAGATCCATCACCTTGACAGTCTCGGAAGTGAGCGCAGTTGTTGAATTCATCTGAACTTGTGTCACGCGGTACATCATACCATTCTTCATAAATGTGTTTTTGGTCGTTTCACTTCCCAGGATGATGTACTCTGCCGTGACTGTCACGTCACTGAGTTCGGGGAGTCCCGTGATGGGGGGTTTATTTGTGAGTTTTATATTCATCGTGACATTCTGGCGAGTCAGTGCCACCAAGGGTATCTCATACCCCTTGTTATCGAAAAAATAAAAGGGAAGTGGCAAGAGTACAAACTGACCGAAACTCGCATAGTCCTTTTTAAGGTCATTAATCTTCATCTCCGTGGTCTGCTCAAGTGCAACCAGTTCATTGGGTCCAAGGTACAATTTTAGATAGTTGAAGATGAATTCACCAGTCAAGCGCTCGATGAGCTGTCCACCGATGATGAGTTCCACATATTCCACGAGACTATAGAGAGCAAAGGTTTCCGTCTTGTCACGGATCAAGCTCGAGTACAGGTAGGTTGGTGGCAACACAATCTTCAAGAACAGCTTGGACAAGAGGTCGGCACGTCGAGGCACCTTGAACTGTATAGTGTCACCGTACGTTGGATTACGCCCCTTACTAATAGTCTCGAGGGCATTGTCAACAATCAACAGCTCGTACGGTTCTGTCTGTGCGTACCGCCGAAAAAAGTAGGACATTTTTGGTTCGCCCGATATGAAGACATCTTCACGTCCGCGTACACTTAACCTGAGTCTTCCTGAACTCATTCTATTCTAGAATCTAGTTTATATTTTTAAATATAAGAACCCCCGTGCCATTTTCTATGCGCAACATATTGAGAGAACGCGCTAGTATAAATAGTGTCTTGTCAGTGTTAATCACGTCCGTAGGAAAGTTGACAGTCAGGTTTTTATTATTCAACATGTTAAAGTTCACGGTACCCGCGGGACACGTAGATTCGGGATTCATGGAAAAGCTATAATTGTAGACGTACATGTTATTTGTCACGGTGTTGTGTTCAAATACAGAAGAGTGGTGCAGCATGTATTGCATATGTGACAAGAACATGTAGTCCGCCACCGTATCATCAATGACAGTTTCACCATCAAGATTCAGTCGGATACTCTCAATGGTGTGACCAGTACCGACACGCTCATTCTTATCAACGCGATTCGTCTCGATTCTGTCATTGACAAGAATGTACATGTACATCTCCACAATTGGATTTATAAATTCAAGACGTATTGTAGTTGTGGTAACCACGGGTGCGTCATCGACTGCCGCGGGGAGTCCATACCGTTCTTCTTGTGTCTGCACAAGTGTGTACGTCAGAGGGTTCTCCATAAAGAATTTGAATTCTGGTGTACTCAGATAGACGTATTCTATATCCATATACATGTGGGTCAATGTGACTGCGGACAGACTCTCCACCAGGGCCACATCATCATCTACACCCTCTGCAAATTGGATTATATTTTGGAGACCTCTCATATACACTCGAACCACGAGCTCCTGCTTGGTCAGGGCACACAGTGGGAATGACTGGCGACTCTCCATGGAGAAGTAAAAGGGGAGACCCAATACATAGTTTCGGTTTGTATTTTCGAGAATACTATCCTCTGAATCTGGGAGGATAGCATCCGTGTCATGGTTGTAGTGGAGAGGTCCCGTGTTTAGGATGTTCCCCCGTTTTTTGGAAAAATCGATAAACGCATTGTAATAGATGTTGATGAATTCTGGGTACAGTGTCTCAACAATCACATCACCCAAACGTAACTCGAATCGATCAAACATGTACACCGAAGGGACAAATGCAAGGAGTTCGCCCTCGACGGTTGTGGGTGGGGTGAATCCGAAACGTAGGTACATGTTCTTCACAAGGTCGCCATGTCGTGGCACGGTCAAGTCAAAAACATCACCAGCTCCAGTTGTGTTTTTGAGTTGGGGAACTCTGTCAAAATCACATGATACAGTCTGACAACAGAATGGTGTGTATTTTTTGAATTGTGAGATGAACCCAGTCGTCATAGTAAGATATGATTACATTTTTTTAATCAAGTTACCACTCTCAAAATTCAGTGACATGTATGAAGCTGTGTACACATAGAGATCGAAAACGTTTGTGGTGACTTCAGTAGAATTTATGAGTTTGAGAGACAGTGTGTATTTGCTCAGATCCTTGACGGAAGAACCAGATTCTTCAGAACTCAGGGGGTCTTCTTCGAACGCGTATGAGAATATGTTTTTTGCTGGACGATACAGTCCCTTTGTCTGTGAGAGGATATCCCTAAAAAATACAGATGTCGAGGGTATATTTGGATTGTCAGAACCAGAATACAGTAACTTGACATCATTTGTCGTGTGAAGCAACTGCATCTGTGAACACACTGGGAAGTCGTATTCGTTGTACCCATAGTAATTTCCCACGTACCCCGCACTCAGGGGATTCACGGCTGAATAATTCTCATGTGAACTAAAATTGAAACGGTTCAGGAACAAGTTGCTATTGGTGGTATCAGTCGCGGTCTTTATGAAACGCCTATTCTGAAAGAACCACCCCGCCACACATACAGGTGCGGTGCTCCCCAGCTGTACAGTGAGGATCGGAACAGAACCAGACGCCCCAGAAGTCTGGGTGGTTGTCTGGGCAGTCTTGTCAGTCTGAGCCGATTTGATTCGCTCAATTGTCATGTAACGAAGGGAAAATGGTCTCCGTTGTATGTAGAGTCGCTCTTGATCAGAGAGTGTCACTTGTTCAGACACGAGGGTGAGTCGTTGAGCGTACACATCTGTAGTACTGTTTGTGAACCACGCCTTTGGCTGGAACTCAATGTCGACATATATCTTCTGGTTAAAGACGGCCGCCATGGGAAAGGGTTCAGGTCGGTAACTGTGGGTTCTCCCGAAACAAAACCCTAAATTTATATACAAGTGGAGTGCACTACTCCGATGATCTGGTGACAGTGGGAGTATATCTGGATTGGTGACGAAATCTTGGGGTTGTATGAGGGTATTGATGTACACCTGACCATTCTGACAGAAATTCCGAACCGCATTGTCATGCTCAGATGTGAAGAGTTCATCCTTAAACACAAGACCCAGATCGTCAAGTTTCTCCACAGTGACGGTATCAACCCTGAATTCAACCGATTTTATGAGAGCCCTCCCAATCTTGTCAGTCCATATACCACCATCTGTGAGTGCGGGGAGATCCACTTTGAGAAATAGGTTTGTCAAGAGATCTCCCGAAATCTTTGGATCCAGGATGAACCCGACCCGTTCACCCGTACCCGTGAATGGCCACGTGTTTGAACCAACGGGTGCGTCACGTACATGTGATCTGTAGAATTTTGTATAGTGACTCCATTGTACGTGGTCCTTGTAGAATGGACTCGCATCCTTTTCGTGTGTATCTAAATTGCACAAAATCTGATCCTGGCGCCCAATCGCATTGAGACCAATTACAGCACCTACACCTGTACGGCTCATTTACATTGTATTATTTTTTTAATTCATCCTTATGCTCGCGGATATAGTCGATGATGCTATTCTTGATGCACCACCGTATGAAATTGAGCTGGGCCACCGTCGTTTGGATATTCTTCTCACTGTTGGGAATCTTAAACTCAATCTTGTCTGATCGACAGAATGGATCAAAGAGCTTCTTGCTGTATCCATCGAGCGTAGACTTGTATGAACAGTGGACAACAAAACGCTGACCACCTGAAGTTACAAAACTTAGATTCTTCTGTTTCGAATAATTCGTAATGAACCACTCCAAATTTCGAAGTGATATTCCATTCCTCTTTTCGAGGATGTCGCATAGTATGTCTGAATGCTTTGGGTCCTGGTAAAAGTTTTCAATCGCTGAACGGAGCACCTCGCTTCTACTCATTAAATATCTATAAGTGTGTTCTCTTTAGGTTTATTCTTGTTTTTGATGCATGCTGGACAGTCACTTCGAAACAGTGGGGGTATAGTATGTGTATGTTTGACGGCAGTCACCGACTGTGTGGATGTCGGACGTACAGGTGGTCTGTACTGATCCAGATGTTTCTTGCAGTATCCATTCGGACCCGCACACATCTTGCATCTCTTCTTGTTCCCTGAATTCACACCAAGACACTGGAGGGATTTAATATCGGGAGTACCTGCCGCTTTTTGGTAGTCACGGAGAAGAACTTTCATAGGAACATCGTATGTACGTGAAAAATATTCTATGAAAGTGGTCATTTTCTCCTGCACCTGCTTTTCAATCTCAGCTTCAATCAGCTTGTTGATAGCTTCCATTGTTTTCTTCTTACACTGTAAGTGTCTGTATTCCCTAAGTGGTGGTGGTGAAGAAACTCTCAATGCTCTTTTGACCCTTGAGTGCCCTCGGTTTCTTTGGTTTCATAATGTCCCCAAAAATCTCAATCTTTGGATCCTTCACCAGGGGTTCCAAGAGATCACAGATTGGTTTCATAAACTTGTTTGTAAAGTAATACTCATAGTCAAGAGGCAAGTTGTGGAGCCGTGCCCACTCGGGATTTTCAGATTTCTCAAACGCCTTGGCCTTCTTGTCACCCGTATCCAGGAGCACATAGGGGACCCTGTCACCAGATTGGGGTTCAGAACCTGGTTCACGTTCACGCATCTTGTCACGGACACGGACATGAGCAAGATTGTCAGACTTGTAAGAATCGGCAAGTTTTTGGGACAACACGAGTTGTTCCATGGGTACCGTCCCCCCAATGAGTTCCAGAGCCCTCCTGTGTGCAAGTTCCTTGGCACCCTCAGGATTCTTACTGTCCAAGATGACATCAAGAAGTTCCTTGCACGTCTGACGTACAAAGAGAGTGTTGTCACGACGAACAACCTGAAGACCCTTGATATCTATGTAGTCCATCTTCATTGTGTCATCCTTTCCCTTGGTCCACAACTTTGCCGCATACCTCTTTTTAGAATAGAGGATATACGGACAGTACACCTTCTCAAGTTCTAGGTTTTTAGGGTGCTTGAACAGTGCGTTGCATTCACGAGCCGCTTGCTCCCCAAGTTTCCAGCTGTATTCAATCGCCTCCTGACCCGTGCGACCCTGGACATCAAACTCCACCATGACGCTATCCGTGTCACCGTACCGAACAATGGCTCCAGGAAAGTTTTGCTGCACATAGTCACGTGTTTGTTCAATCATGCGTCTCCCTTCAGCCGTGACAGTCGATGCGATGGCTACACATGGAAGCATACCCTTCCCAGCCCCTGTGAATCCGTAGACAGAGTTCATGGACACTTTGTAGGCGAGCTGTTTTCCGTTGAATACATTCTTCATGTCACCTGTCGCACCAGCCATGTCCTTCTTGGCTTGTTTACGAAACGCCTTGAGTTCAGCCAGAATCTCTGGGAGCAAACTGGGGACCCCCTGGGCAAAACGGTACGTCTTTTCACCAATGACAAACTCTTCATAGGTGATACCTGGTACCGTGGCATACTTTGGATCCAGAACCAGTGTAGAATAACACAAGTTGTGAGCCATCATAATGGATGGGTACAGTCCTTCGAAATCCAGAGCTGTAATGGGTACATAGTAGGCACCTGTGTGTGCATCCAAGACAGTGGCACCCTCGTAGGCATCCTGCTGAGCCTTGCCCCAGCGTATAGTGGGCACCATGAACCCCAACTCTCTCGCCTTGCGGGTCAACTGACTGAACACCTTGATTTGCTGACCACGTTCAGCCAGGAAACAGAGTGGTACCCATGTAGCCTTGGCCATCTCGAGGAGATTCATGAGGGTACACAACTTGTCCATGAGTTGGTGAGGCAGTAGGGTATCTTTGATACAGTACCGAGCAACTTCAGCCAGTTCATGGGGGTCCTCCTCACGGTACCGACGGAACATCTCCTTCGGGGGCATGTCAATCTTCTGATCCCCAAGGAAAAATTGGGACACATAGTTGAGACTGTATGAATCGAGTTTCTGTTCACGCTTCACCTCTTGAAAAAGATCAAAAATGAAGCGACCACTCATGGGCAACAGTTTGAGTTTATTGTCACCCAAGGCACTTGAAGACAACATCTTTTCTTTCATCTCACACGTCTCATCTCGCAGCTTCCCGAGATTGTAAAATTCATCTGGGCACCTGCACAACTGTGCACGGACATAGACATATTCGAGATCGAACCCGAATATATTCCAACCCGTGATGATGTCAATGTCGTGCTTGCGCAAGAAGGACTGAAACCCCATCAGGAGATCCTTCTCTGATGTGTACGACACAATGTCATTCCCGTCTTCAAGAGGACTAGTTTGCTTGTAGCACAGACATGTCTTGTTGAAGCACTCTTTTTCACCGAGACGTCTCAGGGTTACAGCAATTTGAAAAACTGCATCACCCTGGATGTGAGGATCAGGAAACTTGCCAGTTGAACTGTTCGTCTCAATATCAA
>Ga0181347_1000410_pt1 | contig 14060 bp, 16 predicted proteins | sample Su13VDMM110SN_FD_130102 | JGI IMG/M metagenome (GOLD analysis project Ga0181347, IMG submission 130102) | Freshwater viral communities from Lake Michigan, USA - Su13.VD.MM110.S.N | ecosystem: Environmental > Aquatic > Freshwater > Lake | place: USA: Michigan | collected 2013-07-16
CAAGGCGCGCACGCTGTCACCTGGCGAGACGTACACCTTCCCTGAGATCGTCGGGTCTGCCATCTTGGCCGGTGGATACATCTCGACGCTCTGCCTAGCGGAAGCGTCGGTGGCTATCAGGGCCAGCGGGCGGGAGATCAGCACTTGAGATATTTCTTGAAAATGGCAGACAGCGTTGATGTCGTTCCTGTGTTGCGGGAACTGGCGGCTAACGGCGATCTGTGGAACCAAAACACGCTGCGAACCACGCACCCATCCACGCCGCACAAACAGGTTGATGATATTTGGCTCTGGTTTAATCAGATCCATGAGAACCCCGCCGATACCGTAGACGACATACAGACGTTCCCTTACCCGGCGTGGCAGGCGCTGCCCCACCTTCGCCGGCTTGTGCTGGACCTCATCCACCGGGTAGACGGCGTGCAACTGGGGCGCTGCTTGGTGACCCGTATGAAGCCTGGCGCGCAGATCGAGCCGCATAAGGATCAGGGATCGCCCGCCACGTTCTACACCCGGTATCAGATCGTGCTTCAGTGTCTTCCCGGCGCGCTGTTCCACATCGAGGATGAGACGGTCAACTTCCGTACCGGCGACGTGTGGTGGATCAACAACCGGGCTGAACATTCCGTTGTCAACAACAGCGCCGACGACCGCATCGTCTGCATTGTAGACATCAAGAGCGCCTGATGATTACCGCTCAAGTAGAACCTTGGTCAGAGATGAAGCAGGATCTGCTACCGCTATTGCCGCTGCATTGGGCAGAACTGGCGCTCAATCAAGATAAGGTGCCTTTGGACCCGCAGTATGATATCTATGACGCGAGAGAAGCCGCCGGGCAGACGCTGGTTGTGACGCTGCGTGAACTGGGCGTGCTGGTAGGATACTTTATAGGGTTTGTGGCGCCGGGGCTGCACTATCGTACTTGCCTTACCCTGACAATGGATATCTTCTGGACCCATCCAGATATCCGAAAAGGGTTTGCAGCCGTCAGAATGTTCCGCGAGGTTGAGCGTGAGGCGAAGCGCCGGGGCGTCCAGCGCATCTTCTACGGCAGCAAGGCGCACAAGGACGCGTCCAAGCTGTTTGAGTTCTTGAGGATGGACCCCGTCGAGGTCTATTATTCTAAATGGATAGGAGACTGACATGGTAGCCGCAGCAGTCATCGGAAGCGCCGTCGTTGGAGGTGTATCCTCTTCTATGGCGGCCAGCAGCGCGGCGGGCGCGCAAGAAAACGCAGCGAACGCGGCCAACCGCGCCGCAGCGCGTCAGTTTGAGCGCCAAGTCCAGCTTCAGGCTCCGTTCCGACAGGGTGGCCTGACGGCCCAGCAGCAGTACATGATGCTGCTCGGACTGTCGCCCAACACCGTGTACGCGGGCGGTAGTCTTACTCCGTCAACGGGGCGGGGCAGGCGGGACGCGGCAAACGCCGGGCTGCCACCGGAACTTTATGCCGACCCCAGCAATCCTGAGTTTGGTAAGTTCGGCCGTGATTACAGCATGGCCGACTTCGAGGCTGATCCCGGCTACGCCTTCCGACTGTCCGAGGGCATGAAGGCGCTGGAGGGCCGTGCTGCGGCGCGTGGTGGGCTGCTGTCTGGCAACACGTTGCGCGGCGCAATAAACTACGGGCAGAACGCCGCCAGCCAAGAATTCACCAACGCCTTCAACCGCTACAACATTAACCGCGCCAATCGACTCCAGCCGCTAGAAACGCTGATGGGCGCCGCTCGCTCGTCCACCAACCAGTTGGCCGGCGCAGCCAACGTGTTGGGCCAGCAGGAGGGCCAGAACCTTATGGCCGCTGGGCAGGCCCGCGCGTCTGGGTACGTCGGCGGCGCCAACGCGCTGTCGAGCGCGCTGTCCGGTGGCATCAATCAGTATCAGGACTACGAGTTAATGAACCGCCTGTTCCCCAGCGGCGGGGGCCAAAGCTACGCCATGCAGAATAACCTTGGTATGTATGGCCCATCGTACAACGCGCGGGGTGGTTGATCATGGTCGATAACACGATTGCCTTGCAGCTCAAGTCGCCCCAGCTTGAAAGCCCGCTCAACCGCATGGCGCGCGGGTTGCAGATGCAGGCGTACAAGGCGCAGGCGGACACAGCGCAGCAGGCGACGGCCAAGAACGCAATGCTGAACCAAGCGTATGCAGCGGCGCTTGACCCCAAGAGCGGCGCCATCGACTACAGCAAGGCGGCGGCGTTTCTTGCTGCCAACGGTGGGGGAGCGTACGCGCCTGACGTCTTGACCGCAGGTGCGGCGGCGACGACCGCGCAGACCGGCGCTGATAAAGGTAAGTTCGAACTTATCCAAGCGCGGGCTGCGGCTGTTGGCAGAGACATCTCGGCGTTCAGCAACGCAAACGAAGCGGTGGCGTATGTCAACCGCGCCGTGCAGGCTGGGCATCTTGATCCAGGGCTAGCGCAAGCCATTGTGGGCCAGATCCCGCAGAACCCAGAAGAATTTCCTGCGTGGAAGGCGCGCACAACCCGCGCGCTCTCGCTTACTGGTCAGCAGCAACTTGAAACTAAGTTTGACGCCCAGGACTTTGGTAGCGGTCAGCGGACTATCGCATACCCGGCATACGCTGGTGGTGGCGGGGCGACCGTTGTGCCTGGTTCTACGGTGGCAAAAACTATCTCGCCGGACGCTGCATCGTCTGCGCGGACCGCCGCCAATAGACTTGCGTTTGACCAAAAATCTGAGGTGGCGCGTGCGCTTATGGAGGGTGTTCTTCCTGAAGCAGTGGGCCTCGGCGGGCCGCCTGCGCCAAGCGCAGGCGCTGGTGCGCCTATGGGCGCCCCCGGCGGCGGTGGCGCTCCCATGGCTGCGCCTATGGCCGCTCCCGCTGCGCCCACGGCGGCTCCCGCTGCGCCTATGGCCGCTCCCGCTGCGCCCACGGCGGCTCCCGCTGCGCCCACGGCGGCTCCCGCTGCGCCTGCGGTCGGCCCGAATGGCGCGCCGCTTGCCCGTAACAAGCCCGAGGCCAAACGTTTTGGCGAACTGGCAGAAAAGCTGCCCGTGGCAAAGGTGGCGCTCAAGAACGCGACAGACAGCATTGACGACAAGATTGCGCTTGTTGATTCTATTATAAATGACGCTTCGCTGCCAACCCTCACGGGAGGCGGCACAGCCAAATACAAGAGTACAGTACAGAGTTTCAACTATTTTGATGATGGTCCTAACCTTGCTGATCTACAGGGCCAGATTGACCGGCTGTCGTCTGAAGGCATGTTCATCAGGATGCAGGAGTTGAGAGCGGCGTCTCCAACTGGCAGCACAGGGTTGGCCGCGCAGTCAAACGCGGAAGGCCAGACGCTTCGTGAGTCGTTCGCGCAGTTGAACCAAGCTCAAAGCTTTACGAAGTACAAGCAGGAGCTTGAGCGAATTCGGGCGCAGCTAGAGCGTACAAAACTGAGCCTTACAAATTCCTTTGCCGCCGAGTTTGCTCCAATTCGCGGCGGCGCTGCGGCGCCCGCGCAGGACAGCATCATCAACTTTGAGGATCTGCAGTAATGGACGTCCGTCTCCCTAACGGCACCGTTATCCGAAACGTTCCAGACGGGATGTCGAAGGCAGACCTTATGGCGAAGCTGAAAGTAGGCGGTCACGATGTTGACAGCCTGCTGAAGCCTATTGCGCCGGTTACTGCCGCTCCTGCCGCGCCCGCAGCGCCTATGGACGTGCCGCAGTCGATGCTGTCCCGTGCCGGGGGCGTAGCGGATATGCTCAACCCGTTGAGTCTTACCAATGTTAAGTCCAACATCAAAGCGTTAGGCAACGCGCCGGCCAGCGCCAAGAAGTTTGCTGGCGGTGTGGTAGAGGCCGTCACCAACCCGGTTGAGACGGCAAAGACGCTAGGGTCGGCTGTGCTTGGCGGGATCGTCAACGCCACGGGCATGTCGATCCCAAAACAAAACCCCTTTGATATGGCGTCTCCTGACGATCCCGTAATTGCAAAGGCTGTCCAGACCGCCAACGCAATCGGCGGCGACTACAAGGCGGCCTACGGTAGTCCTGAAGCCATCCGCCGCACGTACGAGACAGACCCCGTCCGCGTGATGGCCGACATGTCCATGTTGGCAAGCGGAGGTGGCGGTCTAGCTAAGGTCGGGGGTCTGACTCAGACTGGGGCGGGTCTAAGCGCCGCTGCTACAACAATCGACCCCATCATGGTGGCTGCCAGAGGCGCGGGCGCAACTCTCCGTGGCGGCGCCCGCCTCGTCGAGCCGTTCACCAACTCTCGTATTGTAGCTGGCCGCGCGCTGGTCAACTCAATGTCGAACCCGCAGGCTGTCGTGAACGCCCTTGAGGCCACTAGGGGCGAGCGGGCTACGCCAGGGTACACACCGACGCTGAGTGAGCGTCTGGTGGGGCAGGGCGTGAACGAGCCGGGCGTAGCCGGCACAGAGGTCGGTCTTTACAACACGAGCCAGAGGGTCGGCCGCGAGGTGTTCGCGCAGCGCGAGCAGAACCTAAACGCGCTGACCAATCAGTTGGCGCGCATCGAAGACCAGTTGACCCAGCGGGCGACTGCGGCCACGCCACAAGGTCTTCAGGATCTTGCTCAGACACGCAATCAGCTTCTGCGCCGCATCAACACCGAACAGGCTGACCTTGCCCGGCAGGGTGTCGATCTCGCCGGCACTCTCCCGAATGTCGGCCAGCGTGGGCCAGGGCAGGCGCTCATCACACGCGCTGGCGAGTTGGAAGAGGGCGTGCGTGCAACACGCATCCGACCCGCGTACGCAAACGCCTACGCTCTGGCGGGTGACACCCCCATCGACATCTCCGGCGTTACTTCGGCGGCGGAAGATATATTGGGCCGTACGCTGTCCACTTTTGACCCCAGCACTGTGTCGCGCACGGCGCGAGAACTCGCCAGACTCAGCCCGACAGAGGTAACGGTATCAGGATCTGAATTTCCTACCGGCGTCTCTGGTGGCGGTGGCACCGTCACGCTTCAGCAGCTTGATGATATCCGCAAGGCCATTAACGCCGACATTGGTGACGCCATGGCGATGCCGAATGTAGGCACCGCCGGTATTCAGCTTCGCAACTTGAACCAACTTCATGCGGTGCTTGACCAAGCCGTCGCCAGAAGCGGCCTAACTGACGAGGCAAAGGCCGCGTACACCAACGCAGTTGGCAGATACCGCGAAGAGTTTGTACCGCAGTTCAAGACCGGCATCCCCGCCGATATCCGCCGTACGTCACGGCGCAACGAGTCGGGCGTGCTGCCTGATGCTGTGGTCCAGAAGTTCCTCGGATCTGAGCGCGGCGCTGAACAGTTTACCAATCTGTTTAGAGGCGACCCTAACGCAGCGGCAAACATGGCGGCTGGCGTCCTTGATCTGTTCCGCACCAAGGTGATCGACAAGACCACGCGCATGGTGAACCCCGCAATGGCGGATGCGTTCGTCAAACAATACGGCGACAATCTCGACGTGCTTCAGCAGGCAGGCGTAGACATCCGTGGCGGCATTGACGCTGTCCGCAACGAAGCGACACGTCTGCAAGGCGCCGCTGGCGAACTGGGCGATTTGCAGACCGCGTTCAGGGCGCCCGAGAGCGCGGCAGAACTGGTGGACGCCGCGCTGAAGTCGCCCAAACTGTTGGGCAACGCGATCAACCGGCTTAACCCAGATGGCCGCGCCGCGTTTGGGGGTGCGTTGACCAACCGCGTCCTCGACATGATTAAGGCTGGCGAATACGACGCCGCGTTGACGTTCTTGACCAAGAACGAAACCGCGCTCCGCACTGGCCTGGGGCGCACAGGCCCGTACGGTGACTTGGTAGACATGGCAACTGCCGGGCGCGACCTTGCGGCTGTGTCCAAGACCGCGCCAGAAGCAATCACAAGGACCACCGCGCAGGACTTGTCGGCCTTCTCTGACGCGGAACTGACAGATCTGGTGCGAGCGGCGGAAGACATCCGGCGCTACAATGTTGTTCAGAAGATGGCTACCACGGGCAGCCGGCCAGGCCCGGCGTATGTCGCCGGGTCGGAAGCCGCCAAGAGTCTTGGTACTGCCGCTGAACAGGCACCGCAGTCAACGAACCGCGTAGCGACCATAGGGCGCAATATTGCGAAACGCGCCGAGAACCGCATCAGCAAGAAGGCTGCGGCCCGGCTGGCGTATGTCATGTACACCAACCCTAACGCCGCCATATCGCTCATAAACGACACGCTTGCCAAGTCCCGCCCTATTAAAGTACCTGATCTGCGTGCGGCCACTGCTGCCGGGCAACTGAACAATGCCATGTCCCCCGAGAACCGAAACGCGATGGCCCGATGATGGAACCTCAGATCCTTTTCAATATCGCTGTCGGTCTGGCCGGCTTCTTTGGTGGCTGGGCGCTCACGCGCATCTATCACGCCATTGACCAACTGGACGGGGACGTGCGAAAGATGCCGCACATCTACGTCGCCAAGGACGACTACAGGTCGGACATTGGCGACATCAAGACGATGCTTGGCAAGATCTTCGACCGCCTAGACAACAAGGCCGACAAGTGATCGAGGTCCATTCCGATCTGATGCGCGTCGTCCAGCGTCTGATCGACGAGGGCGTTGCGTTTAAGGTCATCGAGGGTGTGCGGTCGCTGGAGCGGCAGAAAATGCTGTTCGCGTCTGGCAAGTCCAAGACCATGAAGTCTCGGCACCTGACCGGCCACGCGGTGGATCTGGCGCCTGTGGTAATGGGTCAGATCCACTGGGACTGGCCCGCGTTCCACATCTTGGCGGCAGCCGTGAAAGCCGCCGCCAAGGCTGAGAACGTGCCCCTAGAGTGGGGCGGTGACTGGTCTAAGTTTCCTGATGGTCCTCACTGGCAACTTCCGTGGGATAAATACCCATGAGCCGGTTGGCGACCAGCATGGCGTAGCCGGCGATGTCCACCCAACTGTCAGGATAGTTCGGGTTCCCGTTCAAGATGCGCCCCAGCTTGACCGCGATCATGTCCAGCGCCTCGCGCTGATCCTGCCGCAGCTTTGCCCAGCCGGGCCAAGCGCGGAAAGCAGCCTTCAATGCCTGAGTGATTTCGGCCAGATCCTCAAACTTGCCGTAACCCTTCTCGCGGTCGGCCAATATGTCGTTGATGCCAGTCATTTCAAGTCTCTCCCCATAGTGACATTGCGTTGCCCCCTGACCTGATTGTTGGGCCAGGTCCAGCACTCGCCGGTTGCGTCGTCGAAGCAGACCCAGAGCAGGTCGAACTCAGGCCCGTAGTCCAGAAGGATGTGCGCCAGCGCCTTACCCTTGGGCGTGGTCAGCGGGATCGGCGGGTCTAGTTGCAGCATTTCATGATCTCCTTTCTCTCGCGCTTCGCGCGCAGGATGCAGTAACGCTGGTGCAAGATCCGCAGCGCGGTGCGCCGGGGGTTTGGGCTTCCCATCTCCTCATCAAGCAACTCCTTGACGCGCGTCTCGCCCAGCACTTGGCACGCATCCGCCAGTACCCTTATGCCTTTGAACGCCATGCCTTTAACTCCTCTATGGCTAGATTGGACATGTCGCGCCGGTATTGCAGCGCGTCCCACATACGCTCGTCGATGGTATCGCTGGACAACAGCGCGTAGCACCACACGGGCTTGGTCTGACCGCCCCGGTGCAGCCGACCCACGGTCTGTTCGTACAGTTCCAGCGACCACGGCAGCGACATGAACACCATGTGGTGCCCGCCGTGCTGGAGGTTCAGGCCGTGACCGGCGCTTTTGGGGTGGATCAGCAGGATCTCGATCTCGCCCGCGTTCCACTTGTCGATGGCGCCCGGCATGTCCACGGTCCAAGCGTGCGGGTACGTCTCGCGCAACTGTTCCAGTTCAGCCCTGAAGTTGTAGACGACGATGGTGTTGGCGCGCTGGTTGCCATCTAGGATCTCGTTCAGCGCATCCATCTTGCCGTGGTCGAGCCACGCCGTGCCCGTCGCACCGTAGGCAAAGCCTGACGCCATCTGCTGTAGTTTGCCCGAGAGCGCCGCGCCGGTTTCCGCCGTGACCCAGTTGTCGCCCAGTTCCAGCAGCATCTTCTTCCGAAAGTCATTGTACTCATCAATAGTGGACAACGGATTCCACATGGGCACCGCGTGCAGGGGTGGCAGCTTGTCGGCGTACTCGCCAGGCTCCAGCACGTAGGTGGCCGGACGGATGCGCGCCATCACAGTTTCCAGCGCGCCCGGCAGCGGCGCGTACTGCTTGTGGATGGGGTCTATGCAGAAGAAGTATTGCTGCTGGAACGCGCCCTTCGCCCGGCCCAGCAGCGACATGTCCACGATCTTGCACTGGCCGAACACGTCCTCCAGCCCGTTCGACGTGAACGACCCGGTCAGGCCCCAGCGGACGTTGATGTGCTTGATGGCTTTCTCGATGGCCTTGAAGCGCACGCCGCTGGGGTTCTTCAACCGGGTCAACTCGTCAAACACCACGGCGTCGAAGCTGGACAGGTCCGCCCCCACGATGCTGTCGTAGTTGGCCGCAACGATGCAGGCGTCGGACGCAAACGCTGCCGCGCGCACGGCGGGCGTACCCACCGCCACGGCTACGGCAGGCTTGCCCCATTTCTCAGCCTCGACCGGCCAGACGCTCACGCAGACGCGCTTGGGCGCCAACACCAGCCACCGCTTGATCAGCTTCTGGCGCAGCATGTCATCCATGGCAGCCAGCGTGATGGCGGTCTTGCCCGCGCCTACGGGCGCCAGCACCATGGCCCGGTTGCGCTCGAACAGAAAGTCCGCCGCCTCCTCCTGGTACGGCCTCAGATCGAGAGCCATGCGTCCACATCCTCCTTAGACCAGATCACCCGGTAGTTCATGCCCAACGCATCCATGTGCCGCCCGAACAACATCTGCAACGGCGACAGTCTCCCGCCGGGCGCCTTGACCTCGATGAACCACACCACGCCGCCGGGCAGGCACACGATGCGGTCGGCAACCCCGGCATGGCCGGGGCTAACAAACTTGTAGGCGGTGCCGCCCAGCGCCTTCACGCGCACCCGTAGGTGCGCCTCGATGTCGCGTTCTTTCATAGCGAACAGACCCGGCACGTCGTGTTGCGCTTGTACTCGCGCAGCTTCCGGCCTCTGGCGAACTCTTCGCCAAGTGACCGCAGATCAGCCGGCCAAGTGTCGCGGCCGGGGCTGCGGAACGTGTGGCCCATCTTGTCCTCAAGCGCGACACCCTGCGCCCACAGGTCGGGATAGTTCTCGTACAGGTCGCGCCATTCGCCCAGACGCTGGTACGGGCACAGCGCGCAGTCAGTGCGGAGGGGGATAGCCACGCCGCGCTGGTCGAGGTACGACCACACGTCGGCTTCCTTCCAGCCCCACTCACGCATGGGGAACCGGATGCGGATGTCCTCGCCGTACAGGCCGCGCCGGGCTTCCTCGTCTGCGCGCAGGCCGACGTACAACGTCGAGCCTTCCGGCAGATCTTTCATGTAGCGGATCGTTGGTTCGATCTTCAGTATCCGCGTACACCAACGGCTGAACACGTTGGGCAGCATATGCTGCGTCTCGATGGTGCCAAGCAGATCGTGGGTGTGCCGCACGCGCAAGATAGGCCCCCCCCAGCATTTCCTCCAGCTTGGCCCAGTGCGCGTGCATGGCGGGCAACTCGTTGCCCGTCTCATTGCAGATGTACTCGTACTCACGCGGCTCTGTCTCCGCCAAGCGGAGCGCCAGTGCCGTGCTGTCCTTGCCTCCTGAGAGGCCAACGATGTGCTTTGTCATGGGGTCACCCTATCGAAAGATTTTTGTTGACGCAAACATTTTTCTGTCGCTACGATCCGAAACCAACAACGAGGGCCGACATGCAACACTCAACTATCGTAGGCGGCAGCACGGCCAAGCGCGTCATGCGCTGCCCTGGCTCTGTGGCGCTGGTCGCCAAGATGCCGCCGCAGCCGTCATCGTCCTACGCGGACGAGGGCACCCTGCTGCACGACACTATCGCGCAGATCCTCGACAAGGGCACCGATCCATCCGAGTATCTGGGTACCGTCTACAACGGTGTTGAACTCACACAGGAGTTGATCGACACCAAGCTGATCCCGGCACTGGAGTTGCTGAATGAGATCGACCCCGAGAGCATCATGGAGTTTTCGGTCGAGAACCGCGTCGGTTTTGGTGACCGTTTACCTGGTGTGTTTGGTAGCACCGATCTTCTGTGTCGCGTTGGTAATCGGGCTGTCTGCTTGGATTGGAAGTTTGGCGACGGCGTCACGGTTGAGGCCGAGGAAAACCCGCAACCCATGTTCTATTCCGCCGCCGCCCGTCGCACCGAGGGCTTGGAGTGGTGGCATGAAGGGGCTGAGACGTTAGAACTGGTAATCATCCAGCCCCCGCACATCCGGCGCTGGACGACCACGTTCGCGCGCATCGACAAGTTTGAGAAGGATCTGGTGCGCGCGGTGAAGGTAGCCAAGCAGCCCGACGCGCCGCTGGCGTCTGGTGACTGGTGCCGCTGGTGCGCGGCCAAGCCGGTCTGCCCGGTAATGACCGGCGCGCTCGACCGCGCGGTCAACAGCCAGCTAGAAGGTATCGACGCCGCCAAGATTGGCGAGTATCTTCAGAAGGCAGACATGCTTGAGGACTGGATCAAGTCGCTGCGCGAACTGGCCTTTCAGATGCTGGAGGCTGAGAAGCCGGTGCCTGGTTACAAGCTGGTCGCCAAGCGCGGCACGCGGAAGTGGCGCGACCCGAACGAGGCTTACGCTGCGCTGCGGGCTGTAGGTCTGACCGACCATGACGTGTGGGAGCCGGAAGAACTGCTGTCGCCCGCGAAGATGGAGAAGGTTCTCAAGAAACAGAAATTGGCGCTCCCCGACGATCTGGTCGAAAGCGTCTCATCAGGCAACACGCTGGCACCCGAGGATGATCCTCGCCCAGCGGCGTTGACGTTCGGGCCGCATCTTCGTGCGGCCCTCTCGAAACTCTCATAACGGACAAACACACATGACTGACATCGTAAAGTTTGCTGGCGCGGGTCTGCCCAGCGCAAAGTCCCTGTCCTCCGCTCTGCGTTCCATGAACGCAGGGACCGACACCAGCGGCGGCATGGTCATCCTCAAGATGGACAAGACCGGCCATTGGGTTTTCGGTAAAGATCAGGACGAGGTCGAGGAAGGCAGCCGCTGGGCTGTCAACCCCATGTCCTTTGTGCATGGGTATATCGCATGGGGCGAGGGCGTGGTTCTGTCTGAGAAGATGGCGCCTGTTTCCGAGCCTCTGCCCGAGACTGAGCCTGCTCCCGCTGGCGCTGTCCGTGGGTGGGAGGTTCAGGTCGGCGTCAACCTCCGCTGCGTGAGCGGAGAGGACGAGGGCATGGAAGCCCGCTACACGGTGACCAGCGTGGGTGGCCGCAAGGCTGTCACTGCTCTGGGTAACCTGATTGCGGACCAGGTTGACAAAGACGAGAAGCACATCGTTCCCATCGTCCTGTTGAAGAAGGAACACTACCAGCACAAGTCCTACGGGCGTATCTACACGCCCGTGTTCGAGTTGCTGAAGTGGGTAGCACTGACGGGTGACGCTACGCCTCCCCCGCCCGAGGCTCCCGAGGCAGCAGTCGGCGACGAGGGCGTCCAGCCCCGCCGTCGTCGCCGCAGCGCCTAACACGGGAGTGCGAAAGCCGGCGGGCAGGTTGTCTCCCCCCAAGCCCGCCGGCGAGTAGCGCACCATGATCCTCTGGATTGATTTTGAGACGCGCTCTCGCTGCGACCTTCGGGCGCGAGGCGTCTATAACTATGCCCAGCACGGCACCACTGACGTGTTGTGCATGTCCTACGCCTTCGACGACGAGGAGGTGCAGACATGGGTGCCGGGTCAGCCTTTCCCTGAGCGGGTCTATAGGCACACCGGCCAGATCCGCGCGCACAACGCCGCCTTTGAGCGGCTCATCTTCTGGTACGTGTTGAGCATCAACTTCACCCTTGAACAGTTCTACTGCACCGCTGCACAGGCCCGCGCCAACTGCGCGCCTGGCTCGCTGGAGGATGTGGGCCGGTTCGCCAGCGCCAAGATGCGTAAGGATCACAGGGGCAACCAGTTGATCCGCGCGCTGTCGGTGCCGCAGAAGGACGGCACGTTCCGCCAAGACGACATGCTGATGAAGGAAATGGTGGCGTACTGCGAACAGGACGTTCGCACCACGCGCGCTTTCTCCCGCGTCATGCGCGATCTGTCGCCGGTCGAACTGGCCGAGTACCACGTCAACGAGCGGATTAACGACAGGGGCGTCCTGCTGGATCTGCCGCTGGCCGAGGCCGCACAGGCATACGCGCTCAAGGAACTGAACGAGATCGGCACCGTAGTGTCCGAGGTCACCAACGGCGAACTGACGTCGGTGCGGTCGCCCAAGATGCGCCAGTGGGTCTGGGACCGCGTCGGGCCGCAGGCCCGCAAGTTCATGATGGGCAAACAGGAGGGCAAGGTCAGCATCGACAAGAACGCCCGCGCGGCGCTGCTGCAACTGGCCGAGATCAGCACCGACGAGGTGCCGGTCGAGGTGGCCGAGGTCATCCAGTGCGCCGACGATCTGTGGGCCAGCAGTGTCGCCAAGTTCCACAGGCTGGCCGGTCTGGCCGACGAGGAGGATCACCGCGTGCGCGGCGCGTTCGTATTTGCCGGTGGCTCTGCCACGGGGCGGGCGTCGTCCTACGGCGCACAGGTCCACAACTTCACCCGCGTCTGCGCCAAAGATCCCGAGGCGGTGCGCGCCGCCATGGTGGCCGGTGAGCCTATCGTGCCCCAGTTCGGGCGCCGGGTAACCGACGTGCTAAAGGGTATGCTGCGCCCCGCGCTGCTGCCAGGCACCGGCAAGCATCTGGTGGTGGCCGACTGGGCCAGCATCGAGGCGCGGGTCAACCCGTGGCTGTCAGGGCTGGGCGAGGAAAAGCTGCGCCTGTTCGAGACGGGCGCCGACATCTACAAGACCAACGCCAGCGCCACGTTCGGTGTGCCGGTCGAGGCCGTCACCAAGGACCAGCGCCAGATCGGCAAGGTGCAGGAACTGGCCTGTGGGTTTGGCGGCGGCGTGGGCGCCTTCGCTGCCATGGGCCGGGTCTACGGGCTGCTGATGCCAGAGCCAGAGGCACGGGCCATGGTCAACGGCTGGCGCCGCGCCAACCAGTGGGCCGTCCACTTCTGGGGTCAACTGGAGCGGGCCTATATGGGCGCCATGCGCCACCCGAACCGTGAGTTCAGCGCCGGTCACATTACCTATTTGTTCGACCGCCAGCATCTCTGGTACATCCTGCCGAGCGGTCGGATACTGTGCTATCCCCATGCCCGGTTAGAGGAGCGCGGCGTCGGCTACGCCAAGGCGTCGTGGAAGCCAGCGCAGGGCGCGACTGAGTGGCCGAGGGCAAGGCTTTGGTCCGGTCTGGCGTGTGAAAATGTCACGCAGGCTGTCGCACACGACATATTGAGACATTCCCTAACCGTTCTGGACGGCCACGCACACGATGTGGTGTTGCACGTCCACGACGAGATCGTGATCGAAACGGACGATCCGGCCCGTGCAAAGGCGGATCTAGAGCGTATCATGTGTACCCCGCCAGGCTGGGCCAAAGGGCTACCCCTTGCCGTCGAGGTATCCACTATGGAGAGGTATGGCAAATGAATTTTGTCGAGTACATCACCAGTCTGGCACCCGAGGGCGAGACGGCGCTGCTGGTCCAGCAGAAGGCAATCATGCGTGACGGCGTCCAGAAGACGCACGGAGACGGCACGCTGGCCTATACCTGGCCCGCCTATCTGCCGGGGCGCAAGACCGACGGCGCGTGGTACCTGAACACCGGCTGCTTCATGCTGGATAAATTCCGTGACGGCAAGCCGTCCGCCAGCAGCGCCAACGCCGCCTTCGTTCTGTGCATGATGCTGGACGACGTGGGGACCGAGAAGGCACCGAACACGCCGCCCCTGCCGCCGACGTGGGTCATGGAGACAAGCCCCGGTAGCTTCCAGTGGGGCTACGCCTTCAGCGCCCAACCAACCACGGGCGACTACACCGCCGCCATCAAAGCTATAGCGGCGGCGGGCTATACAGACCCCGGCGCTACC
>Ga0181347_1000413_pt1 | contig 14030 bp, 10 predicted proteins | sample Su13VDMM110SN_FD_130102 | JGI IMG/M metagenome (GOLD analysis project Ga0181347, IMG submission 130102) | Freshwater viral communities from Lake Michigan, USA - Su13.VD.MM110.S.N | ecosystem: Environmental > Aquatic > Freshwater > Lake | place: USA: Michigan | collected 2013-07-16
AAAGGGAATGTTATTTCTCAACAAAATAAAGTTGTGTCTAATGCTAATGGAGGTAAAGAATTAACACAAACTCAGGCTTGTACTCCCGCATCGAAATATGATAGATATATACCAATAACCCCCCAAAGTTATAAAGTAACCTTTAAGGAAACTATAAAAACAATTAAAATAATAATGAGTGCAGGAGAAATTCCTGATGATGGTAAATTAAAGTATGCGGTGTTCGCAGCATTGTATTTAGAGTCATCAACATCAACAGGGTTAGAAGCATATGAAAATAATTTTGCCGGTATTGATTTATCAAGTAGTTGGGGAGAGTCTAAAAAGTATTTTGAAGGAAATCCAAATTATTTTTGTTTAAAATCTGACACAACAACTTTACCTTACGCAGTGTTTGACGATTTATATAATAATGCTACACTTCTATTGGAAAGATGGAAAAATAGTATGATAATTCTACCTAACGTGTCCGCAAAAGAAATTACTAAATTTTGGATATTATATTTTGGGGCAAACCAAAATCCTGTGAACGTGTATTCTCAGATGGACCCAACACAATTATCTAATATTGAGTCTAAAGTACAAAAGTCTTTGGATATTTGGAATGCAATCCCATCACCAAGCTCAACTCCTACACCAACACCTGTACCATCTAATACTGTTGTACTATTAAGTGGTGTTAATTCTTATACGAATCTAAATCAGCCAATGTTTGAAAAATTAACGGTTACAGTTAATGGGTCTACGGGGTTATATAATATCTTTGGAGTAAGTTACGATTATGATACCGATTCCGAATGTGGAAGTAGTAGTGGGTCAGGACAACAATTCAACAATGTTAACTCATTAATCTCAAGTAACAAACAAACTTTTACGGTAGATATTGACACATTATTAGAGGAGGTTGGTTGTAATATTATAACAACATCCTTGGAAGATACTAAAGGAAATTATTCATATAGTATTACAGTGTATATTAACCCCGTTTTAGCTGACGGTGCCACAATTGACCCAAATAGGTCGGATTATTATAAATCGTTTCCCGTAACATTTAAATTCACTTAAAAATTTTCAACAGAATAAAGATATTTATATAAAAAAGAAATTATGAACACAAAATTAATTTTAGATAACTACTTAGGTAAAAATACTCGACACACCGAAAAAGATTTGGGTGACGGTAATAAGCAAGTTTGTGACTTAGATACAGGAGATTGTTATACAATCAGAATGAAAGACGGTCTAATCGAAAGAGTGGACAATACTATGTCTAAAAATAAAAAAATCCAAGTTGAGACAACTACTGGAGTAAAACAATTATTAAATGGATAAGAAAATGAAAATAGACGTAAAAATTTTAAATGAGGTAATGAGATATAAAAGTATTAACAATTATATCTCTGAGCAAGACGCAACATTACCACCACCACCTGATGCAGGGGCAGTTCCTCCACCACCTGATGCAGGAGCGGTTCTTCCACCTGATGCAGGAGCGGTACCACCACCACCACCTGATGCGGGAGCGCCTGTTGGAGGGGATGTTCCACCTGAGTCTGTAGATATTTCATCTGACCCTGATGTTGAAAAAATTGGAAGTGAATCAAAAGAATCAAAAGAACTTGACATTACTGATTTAGTTAAATCACAACAAAGTGTAGAAAAAAAACAAGAAGAATATTTTAATAATTTATTCAAACACCTTGAAGGTTTAGAAAGTAAACTTTCTGACATGGACTCAATTATGAATAAATTAAATGACCTTGAGGCTAAGGTTGAAAAATATAGAGTAAAAACTCCTGAAGAAAAATTAGAATTAAGAAGTTTGGACTCAGGTCCATTTAATCAAAAACTAAGCGATTTTTTTGAAGATAAACAAGAAGATATGGAAAAGTCAGGAAAAAATGAGTATGTTTTAACCAAAGACGATGTTGAAGCGTATTCTCCTGGCGATATTAAAAAAAGTTTTAGAAACTTTGAAAACAACGATACCGACATTGATACTTTTTCAAGACTAAAGTAAATTAACGGTCTTAATTGACCGTTTTTTTTTAAATTAACGGTCTTAATTGACCGTTTTTTTTTTAAATTATTTGACAAAACAAAGGCTGACACTTATACTTAGTAAACAATTAAAACTTAAATTATATGGCGACAAACAATTCCCTAGATTCGGTACTAGCACAGTACGAACAATCAAAACAAGGAGGTTACACTTCCACCTCAAAGGTCTCTCAAGAAGATAGACTGAAAAAGTACTTTGCAGCAATCCTTAAGGATACTGAAAAACAAGGTCAAAAAAGATTAAGAATCTTACCAACACCTGATGGTTCTTCACCGTTTAAAGAAGTATGGTTCCACGAGATTCAAGTGGACGGAAAATGGGTAAAGTTATTTGACCCAGGCAAGAATGATAACGAACGCTCACCTTTGAGTGAAGTTAACGAAGAACTTATGTCTACTGGCAGAGATTCTGACAAAGAACTTGCTAGACAATACAAACCACGTAAATTTTACATCGTAAAAGTAATTGACCGTGATAATGAGGCGGATGGAGTTAAATTCTGGCGTTTTAAACACAATTACAAAAACGAAGGAATTCTTGACAAAATTATCCCTATTTGGAGAGCTAAAGGTGACATCACAGACACAACAACAGGTCGTGACATTATTCTTGAGTTAACCAAAGCAAAAACCCCTAAAGGAGCCGTTTACACAGTTATCCAAACTGTTATGTACGAAGACGCGGGACCTGTTCATGAAAATGATGAGACTGCAAAATCTTGGATTACCGATGAACTTACTTGGTCTGACGTTTACTCTAAAAAACCTGTTGAATATCTTGAAGCAATCGCACGAGGAGAAACTCCACGTTGGGATAGTGATAAAGGTGGATACGCATATGGAAATTCTGGTTCATCAGAAATCTCCATGGGAGGTAAATCTGAAAAAAAACCGACAACTGATTCACAAGCAAATAGTGACCCTGACGAAGACCTGCCATTTTAAGTTATTGAACTTGGACACTTACTAAGACATCGCGTCCAAGTATATGTCCAAGTTTTTATTTTTTAACAAAACATTTAATCACACATAGACAATATGGCAATTAAGAAAAATGACTTTAAGTCAATTAAAGATAAATTCTCAACGTCTGCGAAATATAAACCCCAAAGGTTTTTTGATTTGGGTAATGATTTTTTAGATGCGGTTGGTTTACCAGGACCGGCAATAGGACATTTAAATATGCTTTTAGGGCATTCAGATACGGGTAAAACAACTGCGTTGGTTAAAACCGCAGTCGATGCTCAGAAAAAAGGTATATTACCTGTATTCATTATTACAGAACAAAAATGGTCTTTTGAACACGCAAAACTAATGGGTTTTGACTGTACGGAGGTTGTCGATGAAGAGACGGGGGAATTAGATTGGGACGGATTCTATATATTCAATAATAACTTCAGTTATATTGAACAAATTACGGATTACATCAATAGTTTATTAGATGCACAAGAGAAGGGTGAGTTAGATTATAGTTTGTTATTCTTATGGGATTCGGTTGGTTCTGTTCCTTGTAAAATGACTTTCGAAGGAAAGGGTGGAAAAATGCACAACGCCTCAACCTTGGCCGACAAAATCGGAATGGGTATTAATCAACGAATCTCAGGAAGTCGTAAGTCTGACTCAAAGTTTGAAAATACTTTAATCATTGTTAATCAACCTTGGGTTGAATTACCCGATAATCCATTCGGACAACCAAAAATTAAAGCAAAAGGTGGTGAGGCTATTTGGTTAAACTCTTCTTTAGTATTCTTGTTTGGTAATCAAAAAGGGGCGGGTACAACTAAAATTACCGCAACTAAAGATAAAAGAACAATTAAGTTTGCGTCAAGAACTAAAGTATCTGTAATGAAAAACCATATTAACGGTTTAGGTTATGAAGACGGAAAAATCATCGTAACGCCTCATGGATTTATTGCGGGAAAAGAAGCGACAGAAGAAAAGGCGTCTATCGAAAAATATAAGAAAGAATACGCCGACTATTGGAAAGAAATTATCGGAACAGATGGTGATTTTGATTTAAAAGAAGAAAGAGAACAGTCATAATTATACACCAATACAAGTGATAAAAACATTATTAGTCGATGGGAATAACCTCCTTAAGATTGGATTTCATGGGGTAAAAGATTTTTATCATGACGGTAAACATATTGGTGGTATATGGCATTTCCTAAATACTATTAGAAGATTTATTGAAGAACAAAATTTTGATAAAGTAGTTGTATTTTGGGATGGAGAAGACAATTCTTTAAGTAGAAAACTTCTCTATCCAAGATACAAAGAAAATCGTGCAAAGGAAATTAATGAGTACAAAGAGAGTTCCTTCCAATCCCAAAAAGAACGAGTAAAACAATATTTAGAGGAGATGTTTATTAGACAGATAAACATTACTAACAACGAGTCCGATGATTTAATCGCATACTATTGTCAGATTTCTCACAACGAATTTAAAACCATTTTTTCGTCAGATAAAGACCTTACACAACTTATTTCGGATAAGGTGAGTGTCTATTCCCCATCGGCAAAACAAACGTATAAGAACGGGGATAAAATCAAAATCTACGACTATTCCATCCCACATGAGAACGTAAAAACCTATAAAATATTGGCAGGAGATAAATCCGATAATATTGATGGGATTTATTATTTAGGTGAAAAAACTTTAATTAAATTATTTCCTGAGTTACTTGACGAAACGGTTAATATAACCGACATTTTAACAAAGGCGGAAAGATTGTTATCTGAGGATAAAGATAATACAGTATTAAAAAATCTTCTATCAGGAAAAACAAAAACAGGAATTTACGGAAACGAATTTTTTGAGATTAATGAAAAAATTGTAGACTTATCAAACCCACTAATTACCGATGAAGGTAAAACACTCGTAGAATTATATTACACAGAATCTTTAGACCCAGATGGGAGAGGACATAGGAATATCATTAAAATGATGATGGAAGATGGATTCTTTAAATTTTTACCTAAAGGAGATAATAATTGGGTAAACTTCTTAACCCCATTTTTAAAATTAACAAGAAAAGAGAAGAAAAATTATAAAAAAAAATAATAATGATTATGAAAGACCAAGAAACAACAAAGTTAGAATTTTTAATGATGGTTAACAACAACATCATCGTCCAACGATTTTTTAATGTAAGAAATTATATCCCTGAGGCAAAAAACTCACTTGAGTTTTATGAATACCTTTATGAGTTAAAAGGGATTTTAGAGCACGATTTAAAAATGAAGGCGACGACTTATTTGTTGGATAATTCTTACGAGATTAAACAGAACCCAATGATGCTTGAAACATCAAATACTGACGGTCCTGAACATTTTAACATTTTTATTAAGGACGGAGATATGACAATTTGTCATAGACAGATGGACGCAAAAATCTTCCCACCAAAGATAAGATACACCGTAGACATACGCCCGCACATAAAAAGTATACTTTCGGAATTAACTGACATTTTTTCAACTGAAAATTTAACATACGAGTACCTTGGAATTCCGACTAAGCCTTAATATTTATCTTAAACAATACTAAAAACACATGGCATCAAACAAAAATTTTGATTATTTAGGGAGTACTTTTCAGATACAGTTATTAAACCAAATCATCGTGGATAAAGACTTTTCAAGGTCAATTATCGATGTAATTGAGAATAATTATTTTGAAAACAAATACTTTAAGATAATCATTCAAATGATAAAGGAGTACTACTCCAAATACGAACACACCCCAACGTTTGATACTTTAGAACAAATTACAAAATCAGAACTACAACAAGAGTTGGCGTCTAAAATTGTGTTAGATACTTTAACAAAAATTAAAGACGCTCCAACCGATGGACAAGAATTTGTTCAAGAGAAATCGTTAAAATTCTGTAAACAACAAGAGTTACAGAAAGCGATTACTAAGGCTCAAAAAGTGATTGACGGGGGAGAGTTTGAAAACTACGATACTTTGGAAACACTTGTTAGACAAGCGTTACAAGTAGGGGAGAGACAAGATGGTACGGAAGACGTTTTTAATAACTTAGATGAGGTTTTAAACGAAGATTATAGACATCCAATACCAATGGGTATTCCAGGTATTGATAGACTCTTAAAAGGTGGTTTAGCACGAGGGGAAATCGGTGTAATATTAGCACCAACAGGTGTTGGTAAATCAACATTGTTAACTAAAATCTCAAATCACGCATTTAATTTAGGGTATAATGTTCTACAAATATTTTTTGAGGACAACCCAAAAATCATTCAAAGAAAACACATCACATTATGGACAAAAGTACATCCTGACGAATTAACTATAAAGAAAGAAGAAGTAATGGCTAAAGTCAAAGAGATTAAAGACTCTATGGAGAATAAGTTAATACTTAAAAAATTACCATCGGATACTGTAACTATGTTACAAATCAAAGGACAAATCAGAAAAATGATTGCTGACGGTATTAAGATTGACATGGTATTACTTGATTATATTGATTGTGTGGTACCTGATAAAAATTTAGGTGACGAATGGAAATCTGAAGGTTCTGTTATGAGAGCATTTGAATCAATGTGTCATGAGTTGGATTTAGTTGGATGGACCGCAACTCAGGGTAATAGAAGTTCAATCTCTTCTGATGTGGTAACTACAGACCAAATGGGTGGTTCTATCAAAAAAGCTCAGGTTGGGCACGTAATCATTACCGTGGCTAAATCTCTACAACAAAAAGAAATGAAATTGGCGACTATAGCAATAACTAAATCAAGAATCGGTGATGATGGTGTTGTATTTGAAAACTGTAAATTTGATAACGGTATGTTAGATATCGACACAGAATCGTCAGTAACATTCTTAGGTCTTGAAGAACAGACAGAAGAAAGAAATAGACAACGAATCAAGGATTTGATTGATAAAAGAAAAGAAAGAGAAAAACAATAACCAAAAAAATAAAAAAAATTAGTAGAACTATGGACGCATCACAAAAGATTTTATCGGACTTAACAGTTTATATGAAGTATGCAAAATTTGTACCTAAATTAAACAGACGTGAAACTTGGAAAGAGTTAGTAACCCGAAACATAAACATGCACATTAAAAAATACCCATCTCTTGAAAATGAGATTAGAGAGGTATATAAATTCGTGTATGATAAGAAAGTATTACCATCAATGAGGTCAATGCAATTTGGTGGAAAACCGATTGAAATATCACCAAACAGAATTTATAATTGTGCTTATTTACCAATCGACCAGTTGGACGCATTTTCCGAATCAATGTTTCTATTGTTAGGGGGAACAGGTGTTGGTTACTCGGTACAAAAACACCATGTAGAAAAATTACCTGAAATTAGAAAACCAAGTGAGAATAGAAAAAGACGATACTTAATTGGTGATTCAATCGAAGGATGGGCAGACTCAATTAAAGTATTGTTCAAGTCTTATTTTGGGGAACAAGTATCAACGCCTGATTTTGATTTCTCAGACATTAGACAGAAAGGGGCCCAACTTGTAACCTCAGGAGGTAAGGCTCCAGGACCTCAACCACTTAAAGATTGTTTACATAAATTAAAAGGAATTTTAGAATCAAAACAAGACGGAGATAAATTAACACCTATTGAAGTTCATGACATGGTTTGTCATATCGCAGATGCAGTTCTTGCGGGAGGAATTAGACGAGCAGCGTTAATTTCATTGTTTAGTGCTGATGACCAAGAGATGATTTCATGTAAGTCAGGTAATTGGTGGGAAATAAATCCACAAAGAGGTAGAGCAAATAACTCAGCGGCGTTATTAAGACATAAAATTACCCAAGAATTTTTCATGGATTTATGGAAACGTATTGAGGCTTCAGGAGCAGGTGAACCAGGAATTTATTTTACAAACGATAAAGATTGGGGAACAAACCCTTGTTGTGAAATCGCATTAAGACCTAATCAATTTTGTAATTTATGTGAAGTAAATGTTTCTGATATTGAATCGCAAGAAGATTTAAATAATCGTGTTAAGGCAGCATCGTTTATTGGAACACTACAAGCGGGTTACACTAACTTCCATTACTTAAGAGATATTTGGAAAAGAACGACTGAGAAAGACGCGTTAATCGGTGTTTCTATGACGGGAATCGGTTCGGGAGTTGTTTTAGGTTATAACATGAAAGAGTCGGCAAAAATTGTTAAAGAAGAAAACGAAAGAGTTGCTAAATTAATCGGTATTAATAAATCGGCAAGAACTACAACAGTAAAACCTGCGGGAACAACCTCATTAACTTTAGGAACATCTTCAGGAATTCATGCTTGGCATAATGATTATTATATCAGAAGAATTCGTGTTGGAAAAAATGAATCTATTTACCAATATTTGAATAAGAATCACCCTGAATTAGTTGAAGACGAATATTTCAGACCTCACGATACCGCAGTAATTTCAGTGCCACAAAAGGCTCCTGAAGGAGCGATATTAAGAACAGAAAGTCCGTTTCAATTATTGGAAAGAGTTAAAAAAGTAACTCAAGAGTGGGTTAGACCAGGACATAGGGGTGGTTCGAATCTACACAACGTATCGGCAACAATTAGTTTGAAGGCGGAAGATTGGGATTTGGCGGGAGATTGGATGTGGAATAATAGAGATTTCTATAATGGATTATCTGTATTACCACATGATGGAGGAACGTATATTCAAGCACCGTTTACTGATTGTACTAAAGAAGAATTTGAAACAATGATGACTAAGTTACAATCAATTGATTTAACTAAAGTTGTTGAACATTCTGATGAAACAAATCTAAGTGGCGAAATTGCTTGTGGGGCGGATGGATGCGAAATAAAATAATTTTTAAAATAGAAAAGGTAAAACAATCACGACACTTGTCGTGATTTTTTATTTTATATCTATTCACCGAAAATATTGTAACACTATATTTATGATTAATGGCAGAAGGAAAAACATATGGAGTTAACTTCCCTTTTAGAGATTCTTTAAAAGGCAATTATCTTTCTTTATCACAAGATGGTGATGAAGAGGTCAGAGCAAATTTAATTCATTTATTATTAACGAGAAAAGGTACAAGATATTATTTACCTGATTTTGGAACAAGACTTTATGAATATATTTTTGAACCTATGGATGGTCCGACATTTTCAGACATTGAAGCGGAAATAAGGGATTCGGTTTCTGAATATATACCAGGAATCACTATAACAAAAATAAGTGTAACTGACGCGTCTAATGAGGAAGAAGATAAAGGAACCTATGTCCAAGGAGACGTAAGAGTTTATCGAGTTCCTGGTATAAGTGAGAAAGAACATACCGCTAAAATTAAAATTGATTATATAATCACAGATTCGGTATTTAATCAGAGTGATTTTGTAATTATTAATATTTAATAATATATGGGCAATAAAAAAATATCGTATACAACAAGGGATTTTCAGTCAATAAGAACTGAATTAATTAATTTTACCCGAACATACTATCCCGAGTTAATTGACAATTTTAATGATGCGTCAGTGTTCTCAGCGTTATTGGACTTAAACGCCGCAGTTAGTGATAACTTACAATTTAACATTGACCGAAGTATTCAAGAAACTGTTTTACAATACGCCCAACAAAGGTCGTCAATTTTTAACATTGCAAGAACATACGGATTAAAGGTGCCAGGTCAAAGACCTTCAGTCGCTTTAGTTGACTTTTCAATTACTGTGCCCGCTTTTGGGGATAAAGAAGATTTGAGATATTGTGGTATACTAAGAAGAGGGTCACAAGTTAGTGGAGCGGGTCAAGTCTTTGAAACGGTTTATGATATTGATTTTGCTTCGGCGATTAATGCTGACGGATACCCAAATAGATTAAAAATACCTAATTTCGATTCAAATAATAAATTACTTAATTATACCATTGTAAAACGAGAGACCGTTGTTAATGGTATTACTAAAGTTTATAAAAGAGTAATGACACCTAATGATGTTAAACCATTTTTTGAAATGTTCCTACCTGAAAAAAATGTTTTAGGGGTAACAAGTGTTTTATTAAAAGATGGTACTCAATATGCAAATATGCCTTCATCACAAGAATTCTTAGGTGCCGATAATAGATGGTATGAGGTTAAGGCGTTAATTGAGGATAGAGTATTCATCGAAGACCCTACTAAAGTTTCCGACCAACCTGGAATTAAAGTTGGAAGATATGTTACAACAAGTGACAAGTTTATAACCGAGTTTACTCCTGAAGGATTTTTAAAAATGACTTTTGGTGGTGGTACACAATCTGCTGACGAACAATTACGAGAATTTGCAAGAGATGGGTATAATTTAAATTTATATAAGTATTCTAATAATTTGGCGTTAGGTAGTACGGTTAAAGCCAACACAACCATGTTTATACAATATAGAATCGGTGGAGGTACAGGGAGTAATTTAGGGGTTAATGTTATTACACAAATTGGAACCGTATCTTTCTTTGTTAATGGACCGTCAGACTCAATAAATACAAGTGTAGTTAACTCATTAAGTTGTATTAATGTTACTGCGGCAATTGGTGGAGCGGCGTCTCCGACAACAGAAGAAGTTAGAAACTTAGTCGGTTTCAATTTCTCAGCACAAAACAGGGCGGTTACGGTTAATGACTATGATTCTCTTATCAGAACAATGCCATCACAATTCGGGGCTCCCGCTAAAGCGGCGATTACTGAGGAAAACAATAAGATTAAAATTAAAATGTTGTCTTATGATGATTCAGGTAAATTAACCGAAATTGTTTCTAACACATTAAAAAATAATGTGGCAAATTACCTATCTAACTATAGAATGATTAATGACTACATTTCAGTTGAGACTGCAAGTGTTATTGATTTAGCGATGAACCTTGATGTTGTTTTGGATAATAGTCAAAATCAAGGAGCGGTAATTTCACAAATTGTTAATATAGTGTCAACGTATTTTAACCCTTCGCATAGACAAATGGGACAAAATGTATACATCTCTGAAATTAGACGACAAATACAAAGTGAGAACGGAGTAATCTCTGTTTCAGGTATACAAGTTTTCAATAAAGTTGGAGGACAGTACTCCTCATCACAAACTTCTCAAAAATATCTAAACTCAGAAACTCGAGAAATTGATTTGGTTGATGAGACAATTTTTGCAGAACCAAGTCAGACATATCAAGTCAGATTTCCTGGTAAAGACATTAATGTAAGGGTTAAGAATTTAAAAACAGTTAATTTCTCCTGATAATTTATTTTATTAAATAATGATTTATCTTTTTGAAAGTAGCATATAAACTATTTATCAAAAAAGATTAATAATGTCGAATTCATATAGAATAAGAACTCAAGTAGGTGTAGATAAGTCAATAAAGGTTTTAATAGACCAAGAGTTTGAATATCTTGAAATTCTATCTCTTAAAATATTACAGAGTCAAATATACACAAGACAGTGTTCTGATTATGGTGTAATTATTGGTAGAGTTACCGCTAATGATGGTTTTGGTATACCTAACGCCAAAATATCGGTGTTTATTCCATTGACAAATGAAGACACGACAAACCCAATAATTTCTGACTTATATCCCTATAAAACTTTATCCGAATTAAATGACGATGGTTATAGATATAATTTATTACCATATCTACCATCATATAGTAATCACTCACCCACAGGAACTTTTTTCGATAAACATGATGTGTTAGTTGACCCCACATTAATTGAGGTGTATGACAAGTATTTTAAGTATACTGCAAAAACTAACGATAGTGGTGATTATATGATTTTTGGTGTCCCTACAGGGTCACAAACACTACATGTTGATGTTGATTTATCGGATATTGGAGAATTTTCGTTATCGCCTCAGGATTTAATTCGTATGGGCGTAGCCACTCCCTCCCAAGTTGCGGGAACAAAGTTTAAAAGTTCAACTAACTTAAATGAGTTACCTCAGATTATTACAATTAATCGTGTTATAGAAGTTGAACCATTATGGGGTCAACCCGAAATTTGTAATTTAGGTGTTACAAGAACTGACTTTGACTTAACTGATGAGGCCAATATTACTATAACCCCTACATCAATTTTTATGGGGTCAATAATATCAAATGCTGATAACCAATTCCAAAAAAGAAACTGTAAACCAAAACTAAAACAAGGTAACTTATGTGGATTAGTTGCGGGACCTGGAGAAATTTTGGCGATAAGACAAACCATTGCTCAAGATATTAATGGTCAACCTGTTTTAGAAACTGTTTCATTAGAAGGTGGAGGACAAGTTATCGATGAAAACGGTGCTTGGTTAGTAGATGTTCCAATGAACTTGGATTATATCATAACAAATGAATTTGGTGAAAGAGTATTATCAAATGACCCTAAACAAGGTATACCAACAAAAGGAAAGTATCGATTTAAGGTTAAGTGGAATCAATCGCCTTCATTAAGTGAGGCAATTAAACGAGGGTATTTTTTAGTCCCTAATATTAGAGAATATGGGTGGACTAACGGAAGTGGTGATGACCCCCTTCAGACTCCTTATACCAACTATTCTACCGCAATTAAAAGTTATGCTTTTAGTTTAGATTGGAATGATTATGCTGACGTACAATCAGCAATTAATTGTGAAGACACATTTTATGAGATGTTATATAACAAAGTTTATACTGTGTCACAGATGATTGACCAATATAGAAAAGGGTTTCTTCCAAATAGAATGATTACAATAAAACACATTTTGGATGATGCCTGTGAAAGTGAGAACGTTAAATTTCCAACAAACGATTCGTTTTTTAAATTTGACATTATATATCTTTTATTTGTTTATATGATGTTTGTTTTTAAACCTATTATCATTTTATTATTAATTGTTGCACATATATTAGCGTTTTTATTAAAATTCATTTTAGGTCCAATATTGGCGGTTGTTGTTGCGATTGTTTTTATTATTGTTATTTTTATATGTAACCTTATAAATGCGATTATAAGTATCGTAAATAAATTTGGTGGGAATTTAAATAAGAAAGATTGTCCTACTATCAAGGACATGATAACATTGATTAAAGACCTGTTAAATTTATGGAAATTATTTGTTCATTTACGTTTACCTAACTTATCATATCCTGATTGTGAATTATGTTCCTGTAAAGAAGGGGATACTGTTGAGGGGGACGCTGATGGGGACTCTCCTGTATCAGTTGATACTACCGCAATTATTAATTCAGCAGGGGTAAATGGGATTTTATCTCAGTACCCAATTTCAACAGAGTATAATGTTATACATTTCCAACCATCATTAACTTTTCCTGACGCATTTTCATCAATGATGTCTGGTAAAGCAATTGATAACGTTAACCCTACTTCACAATCCTTGGTCCCTGAACTACAAACTTATGGACAAGACTCGAACGGTGATGACAGATATATGTTCACATCAAGTATTACTTTACCTGAAAGAATAAATTTATTTAATAACAAAGCAAAATACTTTGATGATTTTGGTGGAGCAAACCCTGGCGGTGGCCATAATAGAATTAAAGTTACTTTTGACACATCATTAAACGCTTCCGCAACAACTTTTCATTATGATAATGTTGTGGTTATCTCATGTCGAGAAAGTCAATTATCGACTTTTCCCGCGGGACAACTCATTTCTTTCCAAGACCCTTCATTATCTCAGGACGTAAATTTAACAGGTGTTACTTCATACAACCAATACGGCACCAAAAGTATTACGGGAACTTCAATTAATGACACGGGAACAGTTACAGTTCAATATTCTGATTATACATCACCAGTAGGAGCTCCAATAAGTATACCTTATCAAATAACCCAAGACCCGGATGACGCGTCATACGCTAAGTTCCCTATGGACGTAGAATATTTTCAAGTTATTACCGCAATGACTTATAATACTTTTTCAGGAGCATGTAATCCGTCATCAAGTAATCTAAGTTTAAATAAAAGGTATTTGTATAATAATATGACGTTTACATATTTGTC
>Ga0181347_1000416_pt1 | contig 14010 bp, 6 predicted proteins | sample Su13VDMM110SN_FD_130102 | JGI IMG/M metagenome (GOLD analysis project Ga0181347, IMG submission 130102) | Freshwater viral communities from Lake Michigan, USA - Su13.VD.MM110.S.N | ecosystem: Environmental > Aquatic > Freshwater > Lake | place: USA: Michigan | collected 2013-07-16
AACAAAGGACTGATATTGATGACGTTTATGGTGAATCTCTATCAAATGGAGTTAAATTTCATCCACCTATTGAGTTCAAAGCTTACGTCCAAGTGTCGGCACCTGAAAATAAAAATTTAGGAAATAGTAAAATTAATCAATTTGAACCTGGTAATATTAGAATATCAGTTTATCAAACTCATTTAGATGAACTTGGTGTTGATATTGAATATGGTGATTATATTGGGTATTACGAAAAAGAAAACCGTGTAAGATATTATGTGGTCAATAATGACGGTAGGGTTGTTTCAGATAACAAACATACTTATGCGGGTTACAAACCATTCTACAGAACAATAAATGCGTCACCTGTAGGACCAAACGAATTTAACGGATTATAAAATGGGATTGCCAAAAAAAATAAAAAAAGACATTAGTCTTATTCCTAAAAAAGAAGGATTTCCTCGTAGGGTAGAAATGCTTGATATGATTAACGAGCACGGGACTTACCTGCCTAAATCCATTTTACACGAAGATTTGGATAGAGGATTTTTAGATTTTGTTAAAAACGATTTGGAAATTAGTACTGAAGGAATTAAAGTACCAATAATTGATATAATAATGACTACCCAAAATTGGGCTAACTTTACTAAAACTTGGTCATTTCAAAATTTAGATAAAAATCCTGAACCTCCTTTTGTTACAACAATTAGAAATCCTGAAGTTAAATACGGTTCATTACCTTCATTACTTTGGACTATTCCTAATAGAAGACAATATTTTTATGCGGCAGTACCAAGTTGGGATGGAGATAGAAAAGGGTATGATGTTTATACGATACCTCAACCTGTACCTGTAGATATTACTTATTCAGTTAAAATTGTTTGTAATCGAATGAGAGAATTAAATAAGTTTAACAAAAAAATACTTGAAAAATTTTCATCAAGACAAGCTTACACAAATGTTAAAGGTCATTATATTCCTATTATAATGAACGATATTTCGGATGAATCTGTTATGGACATTGAAAAGAGGAGATACTATGTCCAGAGTTATCAATTTACGTTAATGGGATTTTTAATTGATGAAGATGAGTTTGAGGTTAAACCTGCCATCAGTCGTGTATTACAATTAATTGAAGCGGATACTAAAACTTATAAATCTAAAAAAATTAAAGTAGTTCCATCAGAATCTTCAAAAGTTATTTTTAATTATGATTCTAATTCTGTTTCGTATTCTGAAACATTTGAGTATACTGCAAATTTAACAGTTATATTAACTGACAATGTAACAAATTATTTTGTTTATATTAATAATCTTTTCTACGGTGAGAGTCCATCAGTTATTCAGATAAATAATGGTGACACTCTTCAAATAGACATACAAAAATTAACTTTAGGGGAAGAATCTACTATTTCGTTAGAAGTTGAGTTATTGTAATTACTCCCCATAGATATCCCCTTTATCACTACAATTTTTTTTAATTAACACCTCAATAAATTTAGAAATTTTCAGACCGTGTTTATCACAATGTTTTTTTAACAAATTGTGATGATATTCAGATATCTTAAGGTTCTTATATTTCATAGATACAAAAGTAGAATTTTTTCATACTAAATAATAAATAGATTGGTTTTAATAAAGTTTTTTGAAAAATCAACAAGTATTTATATAAAAATAAAAACTTTAAATCATTCATTTAAATGGCAACATCAAACACAGTTTTCGTTTCTCCAGGTGTCTATACATCCGAGAGAGATTTGAGCTTTGTGTCTCAAAACGTAGGTGTTACTACTTTAGGAATTGTTGGAGAAGCGTTACAAGGTCCAGCCTTTGAACCAATCTTCGTAACTAATTACGACGAATACCAACTTTACTTTGGAGGTACTAACCCTGAAAAATTCGTTAACACACAAATCCCTAAATATGAGGCAGCTTACATCGCAAAATCATACTTACAACAATCAAATCAATTATTTGTAACAAGAGTACTTGGTTTATCAGGTTATGACGCAGGACCTTCTTGGTCAATCGCAACCGTTGCAAATGTCAATTGTGCAACTATCGGAATTAATAGAGCAAGTAACCAAAGTGCTGTTACTTACAGTATATTGTTTACAGGAACTACGGCATCTACTACAAGTGTATCATTCTTTAGTACAATTCCAGGACCGATTATCGGAAACTTCACTTCTCAATACACTCAGTTTGATGGTGGTGTATCAACAATTTCTGATGATATGAAGAGTATGTTACTTGGTATTTTGAGAAATAACGCAACCTCAGCTAATACTATTAGTTATTGGGGAGCGATTTCAGGAGCCAATTACGCAACATCTGCAGCAACATACACTAATGAAACTAATCAATTTGGTGTGAACAGTTTATCTGCAGAATCAATTACAAGTTGTTCGGGATTAGATGATGCTTGGTTCTATTCTAACTTCAACCCAACAACAGGTGATAATTATTCAGGTTATTCTTTCTACGGAGCGGTAACATCATTATCAGGTAACTCTTGGGCTGTGAACGGAGTATTCTCAGGTACGGTGACAGGTAGATATTATGCGTTTAGTGGTGATGCTTTTTCTGATTATAATAACATTTCAATAGCAACATTACGTTCAAGAGGATTAGCTAATTATAGTACAGACAATGGTCCAGTATATCAAGTATCGGCGACTACAAATTTAATAATGAGTTGTGCGGGTTCTTACTCAGCGGTAACAAAGAATCCATTCCAAACATTCTTAATTTCAGGAGTAACTATTGATAGTACTAACTTTAGTTATGAAGTATCATTACAACAGACAAACGCTAATTTCATTTCTAAAGTATTAGGTATTACTAATTTTGGTAAACCAAAAGAAAGTTTTCCTGTATTTGTTGAGGAGGTTTATACTACTCTATTAAATTATGGTTATAACAAAGGATACATTAGAGGTCTTAATTGTACAATAGGATTAGATTCAACAGAATCTGCAAGAAGTTTACAAAGTGACTCATTAGGTTTCTATTTAGAACAATATCAGGCACCTGTATCTCCTTGGGTTGTATCAGAATTAAGAGGTAATAAAGTATACGAATTATTTAAATTCTATACAATTTCTGACGGCGATACTGCAAACACACAAATTAAAGTAACTATTGCAAATATTTCATTTAACAATGGTACTTTTGACGTGATTGTTCGTGATTTCTACGATACGGATGATAATCCAGTCACTATAGAGAAATTTACTAACTGTTCTATGGACCCAAATCTTAACAACTATATTGCTAAGAAAGTTGGTACGTTAGACGGAGAGTACGCATTGAACTCTAAATATATTATGGTTGAGGCTAACTACGATGCTCCGACTGACGCTCTTCCTTGTGGATTTGAAGGTTATATCAACAGAGAGTACCCAACAATCAGTCCAGCGTTCCCTATATATAAGACACAATACTATTTCCCTGGTGAAACAATTTATGACCCTCCATTTGGTAATTCAAGTGGGACTAATAACGCCACACAAAGTTCAGGAGATAATGTTAGAAGAAGTTATTTAGGATTTTCTTCACAATTTGGTGTTGACGATAGTTTATTACAATACAAAGGAAAACAAAATCCAGTTAGTGATTTCTGTGATGCAATTACCGGTTCAGATTGGGCTTATATCTCAAGAGGTTTCCATATGGATAGTGGAGCGACTGTTGTAACAATTGGTCCTGGTTACGTAACATCAGGACAACAAGCATTTGATTGTGGTGTTGCATCATTTAACACTGAACCAACTTCAGAAACTAGTCCATACTACAGACTTTACTCACGTAAGTTTACGTTAGTAGTTCAAGGAGGTTTTGACGGATGGGACATCTATACTGAAAGAAGAACTAATTCTGACAGATTTGTACTTGGTCAATCAGGTTACTTAAATGGAGCTTGTCAATCAACAAGATACCCAAGTGCTACAGGAGCAGGTATGTTTAAACGTATTACTGTGGGTGATAACACAGTTGATTACGCAAATACTGACTACTACGCATATTTGTTAGGACAACAAACATTCGCAAACCCTGAAGCAATCAATATCAATGTGTTTGTAACACCTGGTATTGATATTGATAACAACAGTAACCTTGTAGAAGCTTCAATTGATATGGTTGAAAACGATAGAGCTGACTCTATCTACATCACAACTATGCCTGACTTTAACTTACTACAACCTTCAACATCAATGGATAATTTAATTTACCCACAAGAAGTTGTAGATATTTTAGAAACATCAGGAATTGACTCTAACTACACCGCAACTTACTACCCTTGGGTTCTTACTCGTGATACAGTTAATAACACACAAATTTATTTACCAGCGACTGCTGAAGTAACTAAAAACTTGGCATTGACTGACAACATCGCATTCCCTTGGTTCGCAACTGCAGGTTACACACGTGGATTGGTAAACGCAATTAAAGCACGTAAGAAGTTAACTCAAGAAGATAGAGACACTCTTTACAAAGGTAGAATTAACCCAATCGCAACGTTTAACGATGTTGGAACAGTTATTTGGGGTAATAAAACTTTACAAGTTAAAGAATCAGCTCTTGATAGAATCAACGTAAGAAGATTGTTATTACAAGCTCGTAAATTGATTTCAGCGGTAGCCGTAAGATTATTGTTTGAACAAAACGACCAAGTAGTAAGACAACAATTCTTGGATTCAGTTAACCCAATTTTGGATTCAATTAGAAGAGATAGAGGTTTGTATGACTTCAGAGTTACAGTTCAAAACACTCCTGAAGATTTAGATAAGAACCAAATGATTGGTAAAATCTATATCAAACCAACTAAATCTCTTGAATTCATTGACATTGAGTTCTTAATCACTCCAACAGGAGCATCGTTTGAGAATATCTAAAATGATAACATAATTTTAAAAGCCCCCTTAATTGGGGGTTTTTTATTTAACTGAATATTTATAAGATATGAAAGACATTTTTGAAGGGTTTACAGAAGAAGGCACTCCGGATTTAAAGTATTACGCTTTTGACTGGGATGACAACATTATGTATATGCCAACCAAAATAATCCTTAAAGATGATAAAGGTAAAGAAATTGGTATGGGAACTCACGATTTCGCAAAGTATCGTACAATGATTGGAAAAGAAGAATTTGAATATAATGGACATACTATTGTAGACTTCTCTGAAGAACCTTTTAGAAACTTTAGGGAACAAGGTGATAAAGATTTTATTATTGGTAGTCTTATTGGTAAAAAAGGTCCGGCTTGGAGTGACTTTGTGGAGGCAATCAATGGAGGGTCAATATTTGCAATCATAACTGCTCGTGGACATAATCCTATGGCGATTAAAAACGCTATTAGACAACTGATTGAAGGTGAAATTGGTGGAATTTCTAAAAAGGAACTTGTGAAAAACCTTCGTAAATACCGTGACCAAATTAAAGGACTTTTAACGGAAAAATTAGAGGATAAACAATTAATTGATTTATATATGAATATGAATCAATATTCACCTGTGACTTATGGGGAAGGTAGTGCTGCCAATCCTGAAGATGGTAAGGTGGTTGCTATGAGAAAATTTATTTCTTATGTTAGACAACAATCTCAAATGTTACAACAGGATGTAGAAATGATTGACGACGTATCTAACAGATTTGTACCTACAATTGGATTTTCAGATGATGATGAAAGAAATTTACAAGCTATGTCAGATAAATTATCTGATGAAGAAGAAAAAAGTTTAAAAATGTATACTACTAAAACTGGTGAAAAAAATAAATTTAATGATGCTAATACCGGAGACTAGTAGAAATATTCACAAAAAAAAACAAAAGTAAATAGATTTTTCTTTTGACATATATTTATATAAGAATAAAACAGAAAAAAACAAAAAAACATTATGGCTGATTTGCTGATGAAAATGCCGATTCCTTACGAACCGAAAAGGCAGAATAGATTTATATTAAGATTTGATTCCTCTTTAGGAATTAATGAATGGTTTGTTGAATCTACAAGTAGACCACACATCACAATCGGTGCTACGGAGATTCAGTTCTTAAACACTTCAACATTCGTTGCAGGTAGATTTAACTGGCAGACAATTAACGTTACTTTCCGTGACCCAATTGGACCGTCAGCTGCACAAGCTCTTATGGAGTGGGTTCGTCTACACGCTGAGTCTGTTACAGGACGTATGGGTTACGCTGCGGGTTATAAGAAAAACATTGATTTGGAAATGTTAGACCCAACAGGAGTTGTTGTAGAGAAATGGTTGTTACAAGATACTTTCTTAACTGACGTTAACTTCAACGCTTTAGGTTACTCTACAGATGGTTTAGCGACTATCACGGCAACTTTAAGACCTGACAGATGTATTTTAGTGTACTAATTTAAAATTAATATTAATAAGAGCCCCACATTTGTGGGGTTTTTTGTTTACTAAAACTTTTTTCTTGATTATTATAAGTAATAAAAACAATTTTATATGGATTCAAAAGAAGCGGGTCAAATAGGTTTTAACTTACCTCACGATATTGTGACTTTACCTAGTGGTGGTAAATTTTACAAAAACAAAAAGAAAAGTGTTAAAGTTGGATTTTTAACGGCATCAGATGAAAATCATTTGATGAATATTAAAAAGGCTGACTCACAATCAATTATTAATGCGTTAGTTAGAAATAAACTATATGAGCCAGATTTGAAACCTGAAATGATGTTGGATGGTGATATTGAAGCAATATTAGTATTTTTAAGAAATACTTCATTTGGTTCTGAATATAATTTACCGGCCATTGACCCCGAAACAGGTGAACCATTTGTTGGTAAGGTTGACTTATCAGAACTGAATATTAAACAATCTTCAGTTGAACCTGATGAAGAGGGACTTTTTATTGTTACATTACCAAAAAGTAATGTTACTGCTAAAATAAAGTTACTAACATTTGGTGAGGATTTAGACATCGTTAAACAACTTGAAAATTATCCACAAGGGTTGGTACCACCAAAGGCTACTCAAACACTATTACATCAAATAGTTGAATTAAACGGAACGAGAGATAAAGGTGAAATTGCCAAAGCAATTGAAAAAATGCCTATTATGGACTCAAAATACATCCGTAATTTCTTAATTGAAAATGAACCAAGATATGACTTAAAGAGAGAATTAATCGCCCCGTCCGGAAGAAAGGTAACGTTGAACGTGACCTTTGGGGTGGAGTTTTTTCGGCCTTTCTTCTGATTTTTACAGCCATCAAATGGATGAGTTTTTTATCTTATCCTCAAAGATGAATATTTCTTATTATGACTTTTTAATCTTACCAATTTTCCAAAGAAGATATTTGGTAAATAAAATAATAGAGATTCATACGCCTAAAACTGAGTAAAAAACTAAACTCTAATTATTTATTGATATGGCGGGATTTTTAGAAAATTTAGGTGAAGGTCTTAATGATGTATTACAAGGATTCACATCTGCGTTAGGAGGTTCATTAGCAAAAGTATTAGATAGTGGAACTATCGCTAAAGCGATAGAAGAAGTTGACATAGGGATGACTAAAGTTATCAACACTATGGGTGGGGGTAGAGAGTTGTCTTATTTAATTAAAAACAATATTGCCGGAGCTTATACTGATGTAAAATTATTAGGTGGCTCTTTAGACGACATTGTAACAATCCAACAAGATTTAGTAAACAATACAAATAAACAAGTTATTTTACAAAAAGAGTATTATGATGATTTATTTGCAACAACCCAAGTTACGGGAGAACTTGCCGGTACTTTAATTAATGCATTTGATAATGCTGGCAAATCTGTTTATGATATTAAAGACACTATGGAAGGTGTTGTTAATCAGTCTAGAGCTATGGGATTGGATGCTCAAGAAGTGTCAAGTCGTATGGTTTCAAACCTTGATAAAATGAATATGTACGGGTTTGAAAGAGGAATTCAAGGTTTATCTAAAATGGCGGCAACATCAGCGATGTTTAAAATGGATATGTCAAGTACATTTAATTTGGCAGATAAATTAATGGGTCCTGAACAGGCTGTTGAGTTCTCCGCGAGATTACAAGCGTTAGGTATTCAAAGTGAACTTGTTGACCCATTCAGAGCAATGGACTTAGCAACTAACAATGTTGAAGAATTACAAAACCAAATTGTTAAGCTAGGACAAGGAATGACGTTTGTCAATCAAGAAACCGGACAAGTTGAAATCTTCAAAGAAAAACGTGGTGTTATTAAAGAACTTGCCGCGGCTGCGGGTATGGGAGCTGCAGAATTTGCTAAATTGATAATTCAATCAGAAACTGCAAAATTAAAAATGGCTCAAATTAAAATGCCTGATTTTAATGTTACTGAAGAACAAAAAACAATGATTGCCAATTTATCAGCGATGAAAGAAGGTGCTCAAGGTAAAGGTTACTATATCCAATTTGAAGATAAACAAGGTAAGACTCAAGAAAAATTAGTGTCCACAATTGATGAAAAAGATTTACAAGCAATTTCTGACCAATACGCTAATCCAAAAAGTATGGAGGATTTACAAAAAGAACAAAGAGATTTCTTGTCAAGAATGGCTGACAGTTTGGAGGCCATTGAAAATTCGGGTGGTATGTCTATTGCGGGTTCAAAATTAGGTGGTGCCGTTGTTGATTTATCATTAGCTGCAAACGATTTAATTCTTGAACCAATTGCTAAAGCGTTAGATACAAAAGGTATTTCTAAAAGTATTGACGATGCTGGTGATAATTTAAAAGACATTTATACTAGTATTACTAATGTCGCAACAGGATTTGATGGTACAGTTGCGGGATTTAGTAATTTATTTTCAGGTACTTTAAGTAGTATAGGTGATGCGGTTAATAGAGCTAGTATTAGGTTTGAAGACAATCTTAAAAGAGTTGAACAAACAAGTTTATTTAAAGACAATAGTGTTGTTCAAACCGGAACTAGTGGAATTAATCTACCACCGTCAGTGAGGGAAGTAATAAAAGACGGATTTGTTTTTGGTGATGGTAATAGTAAACAGGTAGTTCAAACACACCCTGATGATAATGGATTTTTTGCTCAAAGAGAAGGTATGTTAAAGATGATGGGTGGTGGGGATATTATTGAAAAGATGAAAGAGATGACAAGGGAAGCTAATAGTAGAAATAACGTTGATACAAGTATGATGGCTTCAATGAATAGGGCAATGTCTGAATCTATGTCAAAACCACAAGACGTAAATCATAAAATGGACCCTGTTGAACACAAAGGTGATATAAAAATTACTATGGATTTTTCAAATGTTCCGGCAAATCTTGATGTAAAACATTTAAATAATGCGTTTCAGAATAATCAAGGATTGATAGAAGGTTTGGTTAACGCTGTTAAGAAAAAAATAAATAACAATGGAGTGACAAACGCACCTTCAGATTATAACGAATCATACTTAAGGGGTTAAAAATTTAAGTTGTCTCTATTTATTAAAAAACGTAATAAATGCCTGAAGTGCCATTATCCTATATCAGTACACAGTCTTTAAGAGACTCACTATTAGCAAAAAATCTACCACCATATAATGTGGAAGGTTCGTTTACGTCAAACGTAAATAACCCGACATTTGAGATTGTACAGACGGTTAGTGGTGTAATTGATACTCCAAGTGTGAGTACAAATATGTTTTCACCAATGTCACAATCAAGGATATTAGGTTCATTAAATCAATATGGACCAACAAGAATATTGGATGGTGCTGAATTTATTACAACACTACAAACAACAAATTCAACTACAACATTTGATGCTGATGGTAACCCTGTGGGTTCTATTGGTAATTTTAATGAATATACGATTAATGATGAAAAATTACCGATTATTACATCTGATTTTTACAGATTGGCGGTTGGTGTTAATAAGTTTGGAACAACCGCAAACGGACTATTATATTTTGTTACAACAGTTATATTACCTGGTTTAGGTCAACCATACTACACAAATATTATTGGTAATTCATCAAGTTATACATTACTTTCATTATTAACTGAAGATAATCCACAAGGTAGTAATGGTTCATTGTCAAATGACACTGTTTTAGTAAAAATTGGTGCTCAAAAACTTAAAGACTATTTTACTGAAAGAATTAGCAGGGAAATTGCTGATATGTCGAACCCTATCAATACGGACGCATTATCTAATCCATTTGAAATGATTACAGGTGTTGAACCTTTAATTGATAGAGATTTTAGAATTACTGTTGGTAGTACAAGAATATTAACAACACTTGAAAGAATTAGTGGTACATATTTTCCTGATTCAATTATACCAGGACAATATTTAACTGACCCAAATAGTGAACAAAGTTTATATGGTCAAATTAAAAGTGCGTTTAACAGAACAGGGTTAGGTAGTTTAGCTCAAAGAATTTTTAGGACCAACCAAGATACTCCGTCAGAGTTATTTTTAGTTAATACAGGTGGTGCTCAAAAATCTTTTTTATTCAAAAATTTAGATTTTAACTTATACAAACCATATTATAATAGACCAATTTTACAAAGATTAGCAAATGCAATTAATCCATTTGATAATCAATCAAGCGCGGGTTATTACTACGTAGGTTCAAAAACAATTAATGTTAGTACTTTAACCTCACCTTCAGGTGAATTACCTGAAAATAGTCAAGGTGAAGAGTTATCTGCGATAGTTTATGGTCAAGACGTTGTATCGGAAGAGTTTGAAGGAAAACAAATCTCAAGTATTAAGTTTGGTTTAAAAGGTCAGGCGACAACGGATTCAAGTGCAAACGTTGATGGGGGGTTTGTTTGGTCGTCAACTAAAACAATCAGTAATGCTGGTAAGAGAGCTGGTTTATCGGGTACTACTCGTGTGGACCCAGAATATCGTATTATTGAAAATATTATTACAGGACACGCTTCAGAAGTATTACTGTCCTCAACAAACACGGATTTTGTTAGAGATAATAGTTTATTAGTTAAAACACAACAATTAATAGACGCCGCGGATAAGGTTGATGGACAAAGAAAATTAAAACACGCAGGTAACGCAATTAATCAAATCAGTAAAGTTTTTCACGATGGTTATAAAATAATGACCAAGGGTTCTCAAGTAATGGCGTTTACTGACGACAACTCAAATCCTATTGGTTATGAATATTGTCGTGTGTTTACTAAAGACACTCCATACTATACTCATAAAGATTTACAAAAAACTACCGCAAGAATTGATGGAGGTGAGATTAATGGTAACATCAGAAAGTCAACATACTCTGTATTTGATTCAACATTTAATTTAAACATTGCACCTTCAAGTGAAGAAAGTTCAACAAATATGTTTAATGTTCAAAGTGAAAATGCATCAGTTAAAAAGTATATGTTTTCAATTGAAAATTTAGCGTGGGCAGGTTCAACAAGAGCGGGTCTACAGTATAAAGATTTACCCTCTTGTGAGAGAGGTCCTAACAAAGGTAGAGTTATGTGGTTTCCACCGTATGGAATTAGTTTTTCTGATACTTCAACTCCTAATTTTCATTCTAATTCATTCCTTGGAAGACCGGAACCGATTTATACCTATAAAGATACTACAAGAACAGGTAGTTTAAGTTTTAAAATAATTGTTGACCATCCGTCAATTGTTAACTTATTAGTTGACAAAGTTTATAAAAATATGGATGATAAAACATTAAATAAAATTTTAGATTCATTCTTTTCAGGATGTAAAAATTATGACTTATATGATTTAGCTACAATATATCAAAATGTTCCACCTGAATTTTTCTTTGAGGTTGAAGACATATTAGGTAATGAAACTACAATACAACAGACTATAGATTATATAGAGGGAAGTGCGACTATAACTACCCCTAATCCTAACTCAATCCCACCTCCACCATCATCTTTTAACCCATCAGATTATGCAGGTAAATATGGATTTTTTTATCAAAATGATTACCCTGATGAAGACACTCGTAAAACAACAACAACTACTAATTACCAAGATTTATATTCGGTTTATATAGGTCAACAATCTAATTATGAATTTGCCGCAAATCCTGACCAAGTGGAAGGAATTAATGAAATGTTTAGTGTAATTGAATATAATTGGGAAAAAGTTCAAGAGCTAATGAAAAATTTATATGCTGATTTAAGTGAGGGTATAATTGAACAATGTACAATTACTTTAACTGGTACTACATCCCCAACTGCAAGTGTTCCGTATAATAAAGACTTAGCATCTAGAAGGGTTAGTAATGTTGAGAATACATTTAAAACTTATAAGTTTGATGGACAAAATGATTTTTCTAAATTAATTCAAGATAAAAAATTAATATTTAAAAAAGAGGCTCTTGGTGAAACAAAAAGCGTTTGGGTTTATGGGGATAACGATTTTAAAAAGAACTTAAATTGTGGCGATAATGATGACCCAATTTTCTACACCGTAAATGGTGAGGGTGGACCTAGACCAAACCAAATTTATTCAGCAAATGCTATGGGATGTAGACAAGTAGGTTTTGGAAAAATTGACTTGACTCTTGGTAAAGATGGAGAACAACAACCTGATAATGGTGAGGATTCAGTTACAAACACTTATGTAACAAAAAGGCCTGTTACAGGTACAACAACTACAACAAAAGAAGTTAAAATAGGTGAAAAACAAAAAGTTAGACAAAAAATTGCTAAAAGGCTTTTAAGATATCTTTTAAGTGAATGTAGTTATTTTGATATGGTTAAGGGTGAGGACCCAAACTTTTATGATAATATGAGACAAAAGTTAAAACATTTTCATCCGGCATTTCACTCAATGACTCCTGAAGGATTAAATTCAAGATTAACATTTTTACAACAATGTGTTAGACCTGGAGACACAATTCAAACAAAAGGTATAGATGGTGAGACAATTTCAAATGATGCTGTTAACACTTCTTTTGGTACACCACCTGTTCTTGTTTTAAGAATTGGTGATTTTTATAATACTAAAATTATACCAAATTCATTAAGTATAACTTATGACCCATTGATTTTAGATTTAAACCCTGAAGGTATTGGAGTCCAACCTATGATTGCAAACGTAACTTTGGGATTTGCAATTATTGGAGGTATGGGATTAAAAGAACCTGTTGATAAATTACAAAACGCACTATCATTTAATTTTTACGCAAATACTGAAATGTATGATGAAAGAGCTGATGAAACTGAAAGTACAAAGACTTTGGATGAGGCAATATTTGCAGCAATATTTGACGGGAGACCTATCACACCTATAACTAATAATGGCGTCCCTGAAACTAATGGGGGAACAACAATTGGCGACATACAACAAATATTTCGACATTCTTCAGGAACTACAGGCACAACTAGTTATACTAAAATAATGGACACCTTATTAGATAGTACTATTGGTTATTTTGATACTGTATATCAAAGTACTCAAAAAATTACAGATAACTATGGTTATGGTATGACACAATTAACGACAAAATATCATAATTGTTATAATGGTCAAATACGAAGATTTACTTCACCTACCACAAGTGAAATTGCTGGAAGATATGTTGATTATCAAAGAACGTTAGAAGATTTGACAAATAATTTGATTGATAATATTGATACAAATTATATTGTGGTAGCATTAGATGATGCTGGGTTTAGAAATTCGGATATTAAAAAATTTAAAACAAATTTAATTAACGTTTTTAATGAGTGTAAAGTTTATAATTTAAATGGAGTAAGTGAAATTATTAATAATTTAACCACAGTACAACAAAATTATACCCAAGTTTTAAGAAAATTAGATTATGTTGATTTTGCTAGTGATGGTCAACTTAAAGTTAACAATAGTGTAACTGTTTACGGTTTAAATTCGGGAAGTACTGTTTTTTCGGGTATTCAAGTAAACTACGGACAAGTAGGTACTGACTTGAATGATTTTATTGCGTTATTTAAAGATAATGGATTTTTAACCGATACCTACGTTACAGAAACTTTCGCAATTAATCCTTCATTATCTAACTATGCTATACAATCTCAAAAA
>Ga0181347_1000417_pt1 | contig 14000 bp, 23 predicted proteins | sample Su13VDMM110SN_FD_130102 | JGI IMG/M metagenome (GOLD analysis project Ga0181347, IMG submission 130102) | Freshwater viral communities from Lake Michigan, USA - Su13.VD.MM110.S.N | ecosystem: Environmental > Aquatic > Freshwater > Lake | place: USA: Michigan | collected 2013-07-16
GAAGCAGACTTCTCAAGGTCTTCAAGCATCTTGCGAAGTGGCTCTGGTGCTTCTTTAACAAGAGCAGCAGTTTCTTCTTCAACAGACTTAGCAGCAGGCTTTTTCTTTTCTTCCATAGCGTGCATAACTTTGTCCATCTCTTTTTGCTTCTTTTGTAATTCTTCTTCAAGCATCTTGATTTTTTCCATAGCGTCGTTGTATGACATTTTGTCTTCCTCTGGCTTAGCAGGAATCGCCTTGTCTACAACCTCTACGTTTTCATCTGGGGTCATAGCGGTCTCCTTCGTCCCCTCAGTAATCAGAACTTTTTCTGATTCGGTGTTTTGACTTACAAGGTCACTCAGAAGGTCGTCTACACCAGAGTGCTCTGATTTAATGACTAACCAACCTTCGTGCAGGTGGGCTGGGTGGTCTACACCACTGGTCTCCTCGATATTGAGTCCGACCATTTTACGGGCTTTAGCCATCCCAGTCTCCTAAACGATAAGTGCTTGCGTAGTAAACAACACTACAACCAAGCATCAGTAAGCGTTGTGTACAGAATAACACTACTTATGTGTCAAACAGATACTTTGACACTCAATCCGAATGGGTGCTCTCTGATTTTTTAGACATAACCTTTTTTATAGCAACGGTTACGTAACAGTCTTTGCAACACTTAGTGCCGTCGTCAAGAACGCCACCAAACTTGGGTTTGAAGAACTTAGGGCAGAACGGACACTTTGAAGCAGCCACTAACGGACAGGACCGCCAGTTACCCAAGCATCACAAGTACGAGATGCGGCACACTTAAAGTCAAACGCTTCACAGAAGCCTAAGTCACCAGCCTTAATGCTGTCCCACGAGTTTTCTTCTTTTGGGTCACCAGTCGCTAAACCTTCTTTAATACAAGCAAGCATTGGCTTAGTCTGAATGAAAAACGCACAATTACCACACAACGATTTCTTAGCCTCAGCAGTTGTCACTTCCCAACGCTTAGCCTTGACCTGCCAGAACTCATCATTCGGCTCTTTAGGATTGAGTGGACCGTAACCAGCAGATTCAATAGCCTTTTCTCTGTTCGCCAGATTTACCTCTACGTTTTGGGTGGCTGTAGGGCAATTATCAGCCTTTTGGACACCGTACTGGTGTGGATAGATAGGGGTCATTCTTTCTCTCCTTTAGAGTGCAGTGGGTGACTTTCTGGCAACAGGTCGGTATCGAATGGTGACCTTTTGTACCGTCCAGTTTTTAGAGCGTGCAAGAAACCATTGACTCTACCAAACGCCCACTGTGCTTCAGAGGTTACGCCAGGTCGAACGGAAGAAGGATTTGTTTTATACGCTCCTACACCACGACGGTAAACCTGCAACAAAGTACCAACGGTAGTTCTCTTACTAGCAGCGTCACCAACTTCATCATTATGTTCTTTGACTTTGTTACGCAACGTGTCTTCTGTGGACTTCTCAAGTTTTTTATCGGTCATACGTAATTCACTAAACGGCTTTACAACACGACGATTTGTTTCCTGAAGTCCTGATTCTGTTTCAGCCCATACACGCAAAATTGCTACAGGGTTATCTTCTGTTGCTTCCTGTTTTTCATTAGTACCGTCAAGCGTTACTACACCACTATCTTCAATACGCTCAACAACAGCAGTTGCGTAAGTTGCTGCGGCTGGAGGTTTTCTTACAGCATACAGAACTACATCACCAACACTAATATCTTTTTCTTTCTTTAATTTTTTTTTAGGCTTAGGGTTCATTATGGTATCAACGTGAACATCACTTACAGTGGGGTCACCATTCTCTACCTCAAGTTCAGAAGTTGAGATGAAGTCGTCATCATCTTCTTCATCATCTAAGTCAGCAAGTATTCTCTGGGCTTTACCACCGATTGAATAGCCACGGAGTTTTCCTTCCTTGACTAACTTCCACGCCCAATCTTGCCACTGAACACCCATAAACACTGTGTTAGCAGGGAACTCAACAGTATTGCTTTCACCATTGGCTTTCTTAACTGGTATTGAAAGTGAATACGGAAACGTCATAACTTCTAGCCATTCACCAGCAACAACACTCTTATCGTGCTGTAAACGAATACGACGGTCACCAGACTTTACGTAATCCCATACGGCTTTCTGTAATTCATCTGGGTCTGTCCACTCATTATGAGCATCTAACATATTAGGAATGTACAAAGGTGCAAGCGTAAATTGTTTTGCATCTTCTTTTGATACAGCCTCATTAGCAATTACATTAAATGAACCTTCATCAACAGATTTATTTGTTACACCAGCAATAATCTTTTCTGCCCAAGCCTTACCAGCATCTCCACCCCAAGCGTCCCACGCTACGCGACCAGGTGACGGATACTTTTTACTTTCAGCGAAGAAACCATCTGCATCTCTATCGTTCTTATGACGGTTCAAAAAAGAAACCATGCGCTGTAATGTTCTTAAAGATACAGGACGCTGACCAGCAAGTTGAGCAGCGCGAGCGCGACCTACAGCAGTGAAACCATCTCCCTGTTTACCTTCACGAATCCAACCAAGCGCACGCTTGGCTTCTGCGGCTACAGCATTAGTCGGAGTCCAAGTTGTTTCTTGCGCGACTTTGTTTAAGTCTTCAATACTCTGACGAATAAGAAGTTCTTCACCATCTACACCAAAACTACTACTGACCTCTAATTCTTGACCAGTCAATTCCCACTTCTCAGCAAGACTATCTGCCATCTCTGACTTTGTTACATCAAGTTCATCTAGGTCTATACCTGTTACAAACGCACTCCACGGCATTACAACTGACAATGCTCCCCAACCAGTGTTGTCGTGACCGTGACTGATATTGCGCTTTGTCATCTCAGACGTTATGAAGTGATGAGCAAGAATAATGTCATCAGTCAAAGGCTCTGGGTGTTTAGCGTGTAAGTCATTGTGCAACTTTTGTAAGTTATCAGACTTTTTAATTGCGTCAGGTACATTTGCATACAACGCACGAATATGACGAACGGCATCTGCCATTGACGAATGACAAGTAGTTACTTCACCTGTCTCTGGCTTAATTACGGCATAACCGTCACACCCTTGAGCGTTCGTGCTTATCTCATACGGCATACGGTCTCCTATCTAATCTCTTATTATGTCTTACGCAGCAGCGATACGGGCTGACGGCTTGCCAGGAAGTAACTCAATGCTACAACGACAATGTGGGTGTAATGCTGGAGAACCAAAATCGAAATCAGAATCCCAAGCAACAGTCTGACGGTGTTTAGGCGCACAAACACTACAAGTGCGCTCATCTAATGCTGTTATCCAAATACGCTTTGAGTCAGGCGGCATTAAACCCTGTGATTCAACTTCAAACCAAGATAAGACTCTGCCTTGATTAGCAGCAGTAACCATCTCTGTACGTGCAATACGTAAACCTCTGTAACGAATCATACGGTCATACAAAGGCTTGGCTCTTTCTCTGACTTCTTGCGTTGCTTCATTGAAAGAAGCACCTTCGTCCATTAACTGTTCTAACGTCTCACCATAAAAACGGTCTAAAGATTTTGCCTGTCTCTGGTCTAAACCAACGACAGCCTCAATACGATTACCCATCTGTTCCATATCTAACTTAGAACGAAGACCATCAGCAATAATACGAGCAACAGCCTGACGTGATTCTTCTGTGATTCCACGGATTGACGCTCCTGCTCTTACCTGCGCCCAAGCAATTGCACGTGGGTCAGTTAAATCAAATGTCATATCAACTTTAAGTCTGGACGGTAAACGAGCAAGACTTTGATTTGCAGAAGTTACAACCTGTGAAGTTGTTACATCTACGAAAGGCTGTAAGTCTTGTGCGAAGTTACCCCACGGAACTAATGAAGCAGCAGACAAAGGATTACCTGCGGCAACCTGTTCCATAATCAAACGGAAAGTTTCTCTGTTGATTGTTGAACCACGTACATTCTCAAAAGCATTTAAGTATGTTTGTAGAACACGTCGTTCATTAGCAGTAGGTGTTGCTCTGGGAACTAACGGATTATTAGGCTCGCGTCTATTTTTTATTACAAACGGCATTACTCAGTTGCCTCTGCTATTGGTAAACCAGCAAGCCCACGAAGATAATTTTCAGTCTCCTCGTTAGGAGTGATAGCACCAGCAGCAGTCAACTTAGATACAAAGTCAGCAATTTCAGTAAGGTCAACATGCGATACTTCACTGAACTTTAACTCTGGAGTCTTTCCAAGAGTCATCCCATTTAGTTTTAACAATCTTGGAATAGCGTGCTGGTTTATTGTTTCAGCAATTGATTTACAAATTGCGTCTACAGCCATTGTCCATAGGTCAATCTTTGATGCACCTAGAGCAAATGAACCAACTCGTTCGTGACCAAGAAGAATGAAATCAGACAACACTGACATTGCAATACGCTGGTCATAGCGAGAAATAATCTTATCTGTATCGAACTGACGTGAGCCACCAGTAGATAACAAAACCATGTCGAATAGTTTGTGACCCTGCTCGTCAAACATTTGAGGGAAGACAATTCCTTCTTGCTCATTACGCTTTACATTCTGAACAATCTCGGTGATAGAAGCAAGAACAGCCTGTTGGTCAGCAGTTGCGTTACTTGATAAATACTCTGGGGGTACATAAGCAATTGGTAAACCTGCTAGGTCACGCTCTACGCCAATCGCTTCTATTTCTTCTATGCGACGCTTGAAGTACCACGGACGGTATGCAGTACGTAACAACGACTTACCTTCTGGATTGTTTCTGGTAGTGCTAGTACGGAAAAGCAAAGACTTGTCAATTGGTATGCGGTTGATACCAGCACCGTATGGGTCAACTTGTTCAAAGCCTTGAATACCACCGTCTTTATCAAACAACCAATTGTTATGAGTTTCTTGAGCACGAATCGCCCACTTACGCCAACCTATTTTATTATCTGTGTAATTTGATTTACGCGTTGGGTCATCAGAGTCACCACCACGAACCTTGTAAACAATCTCTAAATATGAATACCCATAAACGAGCATTGACAAAATCTCTGAAACGGTAGTATCCCAAGAATCAGACATATCGTACAAAGCACTCTCAATGAACTCAGCATTAAGTCTGTCTTCATCACTGTCACTGGCTGGCTGTACGTGCCAGTCAAGACGTAAGATAATTTTTTCAATTGCATAAAGGATTGAACCTACAACTGGGTCATTCTCAGACATTTCACGATAAACGTGTGCGCCACGGCGACCACGGAGAGCGGTGAGGAACTCCTCAAATACAGTACCGCCACTACGACGTAATCCTGTACTACCAATTTCAGATAGGTCTAATTTTTCAGCCATGCGTAATTATCCCTCGTCTATTTCTGCGCCGAACTTCATAATCTCTGCTACTAAATGTAATGCCTGTACTTCATTAAAGCCAGAGCCAACCAACGCATTATACATCTCGTTTAGGTGAGCAGCACTCTCTTCAAGAACAGACAACGGCGAAGGTGCAAAATCGTTTTCAAAATTATCAGACATAGTCTCTCCTCTGGTTACAACAGTGTATCTGTTACAACACTGGTATTAGGTTTAAGACAAAGCAACTTACTTACCTTTTTCGTACGTTGATTTAGGGAATAACGAGCCTTCATTGTACAAAGGCACTGCCTTAATCTTGTGCAGTCGTCTGTATCGCGTGCGCTCTTTCTCTGTTGAACCACCCCAAATGCCCTGTACATCTACTTGAATTGCATAGCCGAGACACTCTTGAATCCACGGACAACTAGCACAAAGTTTCTTAGCAAGAGCACCAGATTGGTTTGCAGGTGACGGAAACCAAATGACGGGGTCTGTCTGAGCGCACGTCTGTGAACCATCAAACTCAGGATACGAAGGCTCTTTCAACGTTACATAGTTTCTAGGTCAGTCAACACGACTGTAAGGGTAGGGCTATCTTGACGGTAAAGCAACAATACAAAACTAAAGGGGCAGATTGCTCTGCCCCCTTAGCGAACAGTCTTAACTATTCAACAGAGATGATTGCAAAGTGAGAATCTCTATTGCCACTATCGGTTGCCCGTTTGTCGTAAGACATTAGGAAGTCAAATTGCTTTTCTGTTAGACCAAGCGTATTGCCTCCACTGGTAGTTTTAATGCTGGTAAACGCTACATCACCCAGCATATCTATACACGGAACTGGGAAGTGATTAGCAGCAACAAGTGATGTTGCTAGTGCATTGAACGGCAAGCCTTGTACATTCTCACCTTCAGCATTGAAATGATTAAGCAAACGGGCTTCTTCGTTGCCCCACATAATCAATCCATACTTTTCTAGGTATACAGGCTCTACGTAACCACCTACGATTCCTTGAAAAGTTTTAAGCCAGTCGTTAGACGTGAACTCACCAGACTGTTTTAGAAAGTCAGCCTTGAACGTTACGAACTTCTGTGGCTTCATAGCAGACCTGATTCAGCAAGAAACTTTGGAATAACTTCTGCCTGAATTGCGAAGTCACCAGCACTTACACTTTTATTTAGTAAGTCAGCGCGTAATAAATCTAACGCTTTCTCAATGGCTTGTTCATCAGTCCTACCCTCAACGCGATAAGTGAGCGTTACATTTACAGCAAATACGGACATATCAAACCCTTTCCACTGAACTCGCTGGGAATTGAAGACGTAGGGAATCTATGAAGTCAAAGCACCACTTACGGAAACGCTCAGACTCAATACCCTCTTGACCTTGCGTACAGTTATGAACAATACGGGTCACCTGACTTAAAGCATCTTGCTCTTACTCTGCCAAGACAAAACCAGAACGAGCAACACTGTCACTGCTCTGGCTTGCCATCACACTTGCGAACGTCAGTTTGTATTTGAAGTGATTCGGCTGATTAGCGAACTTTTTTACAGATACGTAACCAATCTTTTCATCTTCATTCTGGACTTTTACCTTCACGGAGTCACCTCGTTGCTTGAGAATGTGAAACGGTTGTCGGCTGACCAACCGTGTTGTAGAAGTGTTACAGCAATTACATTTATCATTTCATCATCTAGGTTTAGCCCAGACGGGTCTTTGATAAATAGTGTTGCTCGTGCATCATCTCTCACCATTTCTCTGAGTTTGTCAGATAACAATGAAAATGATTCTAAGGCGTCAACAGAATCAAACACCTTACTTGGGTTTTCGTTTGTTGCAGTCATCTCGGTATTGCTCCTCTCTATGAGTGACATTGGTTCATTCTTCCATAACTGGGGTTAGGTGTAAAGCCAACAGGTCTGTAGGTGTGTCTCAAGAGGCGTTAAGCCTTAGACAGGCGTTTATCAGCCCTAAGCGTACGGGCTAGGTAAAGGTATTACCCAAGACTCAAAAGGGGCTGTATCAGTCCCCTGTGGCTTCATACTGCGTTTCTGAGTATCTGACTAGAAAGGGAAATCCTCAGCAGGTTCGGAGAGGGGTTTAGACCACGGGTCTTCAGAGGCTTGCAGTGGAGCAGAGGAACGAGTGACGTTGCTCTTTTGAATCTTCACAGGCGCTCGCCCTAATTCAACAGCAAACTTCTGGGCTGTGACTTCTACAGACGTACGCTTCTGACCATCTCGTCCTTCCCAAGAACGCTCAGCAGCAGTACCTACAATAATTACAGAGTCGCCCTTCTGTACAGAGTCGGCTACGTGCTCAGCAGCCTTGTCCCATACGGTGACTTTCCAAAACGTGGTGTCGGATTCTTCCCAAACACCATTGACGTTCTTCTTTTTGCTTGTTACGACATTGACGGTACAAAGTGCTTTACCAGACGGCAGAAACTTTAGTTCTGGGTCTTGAGTCAAGTTACCAATTAACGTGATTTGCGCTGACATTATTTTTCTCCTATGGGTGTGTGTGGTTTTTTATTACAGTAGCAGTGGGGACTGACATTAACGGACAAGCACTACAAGACTGTTCGCCTAGTAGCCAACTGCCACACCCAGAACAGCGGTGTGGTTCTTTTACAGCATAGTTGTCCATTGTCACTTCTTTCTTTTAGTAGCGATTCTTGATAAGACGCTCATACGTTGTAACGAACGTGCGCCACTGCTTAAGTTCTTTTTTCTGTTTACGAAACTCTTTTAGTTTTCTTAATAACACTAATACCACCCCCCAACCATATCTTTACCTGCCTGACGTTGCCAGAAAGACCAAGCACCGCAGGGTGTGTCATAACGGTGTTGAATATAGTCAAGCCCACGCGCAATCTGTTCTTTTGGTGGGGTTGCAGGGTCAAGCCCTAAGATTTGTGGAATACCACCAGCGTGTACGACTTTGTCACCAACTTTGATGGGTGTCTTATTCAAAGCCTTATGACGCCAGTTGCTTTCTTTTGTCCACAATTGTTCCAAACATAGATACTGATTACTGTTCCAGCCGTAATCATCTACAAGAAACCGAGCATACTCTTTTGAATCTTCAGGCGTCCAAGTATCTTGAACAACCTGTGCAACGATTGTCTCTCGACTTTCATCAGCCTGAGCAGACGGCTCTTTGGCTGTTAGTTGAATACCGAAGAACAATCCCAAAGCCATTACGTTAATAAATACAAACTCTCCACGTGGGGTTAAACGCATACGTTTCCCTTTCTATTGTGGTAACTCCCTTAACGGGGGTTACTCAAAGACTGCCATAGATGAAGTTGATTTACAATCCTTTCAAACAGTTGTTATCTGGGTATATGAAGCAGCAATTGGCGGTGACCAAGTGTCGCTGGGGTAATCACGGACAGCAATTGTTGTCTTACCGTCGGAGTATTGAGTCACTAGCACTTCCTTACCAAGCAATTGAAAAACAGAAGTTGTTATCGTCTTTGTTTTAGGTCGCTTGTTTTTTGGAGTCTCAGTTGGGCGGAAAAAAACCCAATCAGGTGAGACATAGATTTTACACCTATCTCTGGTAGCGGATAACCGCTCTATCTTTCCTGCTAAGTGTAACACGCTAAGAACGCCACTAGCAGTACCGTGATGCACATTCATACGTTCTGAAATATCTTTCCAAGTAACACCGTCGGCTTCAACGTGATTAAGAATGGCTAATACAGAGTTTTGCAGTTGTGCAGTCTTCCCTGATTTATCCATTGTGCGAGCGCGTACAGCAGAAGTATTACTACCACTGTGACCTGACGTTCCTGCATAGGGCAGAAACAATTCATCTCTCTGGTTGCTCATTTAGCACCACCTTTCACATTTAGTGTAGGTGACTCTACCGACAACTTTACGGATTTGTAAGTGAGTGTTGCAACGGTAACAAAACGTTATGTCAAAAGGGAAAACCAGGTAAACCGTTGAGCCTGAATCGCCAGGTAACAAACAGTACATTTGTGTCTACATTGTGGCTACAAATGTACCTTTGGGTTACAAAAGGTAACTAACAACTTGAGCAGTAGTTATACACTCTCATATTTTCAAAACCAACGATTAAATACCTGCCACAACGGTAACACTGAACACTAATGTGCTCTGTCTGTTTTTCAGCACGCTTAATTTCTAAACCAAAGAGAACCACGTTGCTCCTTTCAGGGACAGCAAAGAGATGTTCCGTGTTCGCACGTAGCGGAACGACCCACGCCCACATAGAAGGTAACACTGACGATGAAGTCAGCGAGGAACTCATTACGTTACCTCTATTGCGAAACCTACCGCTTACGCAGAAGTAGGAATCTTATTTGCAACTTCAATGGTACTTACTTCGCCATACCACTGAAGAGCAGCAGCAATACCGAGATAGCCACTGACGTTTACACCGACTTCGCTTGATGGGTCAGCAAATTCGTCTTTTACAACAACACTTACATTTACGACAGTCATCTAGTTCCCCTTTCTGGGACTTACAGCATAACCCAGATTATGTACCACCACAATTGGGGTTAGGCAAGTGTCGCTTGATTATTTTCAGTGATTTTTTTATCAAACGACTGTACAAACACCCTGCGGTCACTTATTAACTGCTCTATCTCATCAAGCAGTACCGTCAACTCTAGGGGAAGTTCTGCGCCAGACGCCTTGATAGCAGTGATGTTATCTCGGACAATTCTGTAATTTTTCCAGCCAAGAAGTACACCGTCCTCGTACAGTTCTACCCAACTCATTTACTTATCCCTACTGCTAGTTCACAGTCTGACAAGAATTGAACGCGGTCAAACTCTGGATAATCAGCAAATGAATCTGCCAAACCAATAGCAACCATCTCAAGTGTTAATGCCTTATCGTCAAGGTCATTAGCAATAGCGGTCATTGTGTCAGCAATTAACAAGAAATCTTTCTGCTCCATAATCATTCCTCTCCTAGTGGTCTTTGTACAGCCTTTGCAACATCTTCTTTTGTGTACCCTGCGGCTTCAACCAGTTTCAGAAGTGCAGGGTCGTCATTGTTGTCAGCAACCAAACGTCCTTGTCGCCAAGTGAATGGTGTGCTCTGACCTTCAGGCAACACCCAGATGTGATACTGATTGGCAGTATCAACAAGTTGGCTTTCAGGCGGGAAGATGTCTATGCCTTCACGCTCTACACCACCAAGTTCATTCTTGATTCTCTGTAAATGACGCCAATCACGGATTGCTTTACGGTCATTGTGTTTTACAGACAACCACATAGCACCTGCTTCACCAAGTTCTGGTTGTAGCAGTTTCTTTTCAACCGTGTAAAACTTGTTACGCCAAAGCGACGTATGTTCTTCTAGTTCTACTTGTACACCGTTACGAAGGGCATACGCTGATTGGAACTTATCCCAAGTCGGTTTAGTCATTACGAGCACCTCTCTCTGTGATAATTACTTCCTGCTCATTACGACCTAACAACACAGCCACAATCTGATTCTTCTTCACAGACTTTTCTAAGACGATACCTTTTTTGCCAAGACGTTTTGCAAAGAATTGTGCTTTCTCTTTGTCAAGCGTCCAAGACAAACCATTCTCATTCTGATTCTTCTGACAACCACGGTAAACAGTCACCACATCTGGCAAATTACTGTAAGCCTGAAAGTCAAACGTATCCATTAGGTATCTCCTCTCTGGTCTATCGGAATCAAATAAACGTTGCCATTCAGAAAGATTCTGCCAGCCGTTCTCGGTGTCTGACCAAATTACAGCAAGTGTTTCCCAGTAACAACGGTCTGACATCTTGTCAGCGACTTTGATGAACGCGTCAATTCTGTAAGGGCGTTCGTGTAGCCAAACGTACTTGTTCCAGTTCTCTTCACCGAGCGCACGCACTACTTCAAGAACTTTGAACTTGTACAGACGATTAGCAGCACCATTGTTAAGCAACGGCACTTGATATAACAACGGGTGACGAAGTTGCTCACCAAGTGAACCCTGCTCTACATACGGCAGTAACTCAGGCAACAATTCCTGAGACAGTTCATCTATCATTTTCTGTTGATACAACTGCCAGTCAGTGATAATTGGAGTTGTCATCACTTAGCCTTTCTCAATGTACGCCCACGCGACACCATTACTGATTCTGTCTGTATCCCATACAGGCGGAGAGCATCAGTAACCATCTCGTTAAGAATGTCAGCAAAGTTGTCAGCGACTCTCATACCGTTTGGTGGAGTGACTACAACTCGGCAGTGAACGCTGAATGGAACACTCCATAGCGTTGATGTGTCTTTGATGTTGTCGGTCATTTGATTACCAACCAACCGTTGCGAACCATTATGTAACAGTAAGCAAATCCTAGACAGAACAAGAAGGGTCTGCTCTGAATGAGACGTTCAAAGTCACCAATCAAGGTGCGACGCTCTTTAGTTTGTTGAGACACTTGAGAACACCTCGCTCTCTATAACTTCTACACCGAAGGTTTCAGCGTAGAGGTTTCTGCCTTCAGTCCAGTCCAACCAACTTCCGTCAGACGAAACTTGGAAATCATCACCAAACTCTCGCTTCAAACAGATAAGGACTGCTGTGACTACAGCGTCGTATGGACGTTGAGCGGTTTTGCAGAAAGAGAACTCTTCACCATTCTCAAGAACGAATGATTCGTAGCCAAATTGAGCAAAGCCATTAAACGAAACCATCTTCTCAGTGAGTTCAGGTGAACCCTGACCCATTACATTTCCCAGCGGAATACCAGCGTCATCTGCAACTCTGATAATCATTGCAACTTTCTTTGTGAACGCAGCGAACTTGTCTGCATCCACCGCTTCTGGCTGACGCCAGTAGTGTGTATATCCCATATCAGTTTCCTCTCATAGTGGTTGAGTTAGCACTTACATTACCAGATAAATCTCTTATTACAATAGTGTCAACGAGTTCATTAACACAGTTCTGAAGGTTCTCGTCAGCGGCAACAGTTGAGTCCATCAACGTTGGGTGTTCGCCGATAATCCTCAACAGTAGGGCGACATACCATTCACCTTGCGTCCCAAGACTGGACTGATTGTGCCTTAACAAGTCAGACGCTTCTAGAACAGCGGCTCGTTGCTCTTTCTGGAAGTTAGTCATCAGAATGACTGCCCTACGAGTGTTTCAAACCCATCATTGGGGTTTTTTGCATTTGTGCTTACAGCGTCTATGAAAACTAGGTCGCAAGCGTTTGCATACCAATCCATAATGCTGTTCATCAACACTTCATACGTGTGCTCAGAGGCTTTTAACATATCGCCTTCATAACCATACTCAATCATCTTACTGACCTGCTCGTCGTCCATTAGTACATAGATTTTGTGGCAGGTATCCCAAGCAATCGCCTTGCAGGTTGCAACTCTCGTTTGCACTGGGCTTAAGTCAATAACGTTGTTTTCCATTACAGGTCTCCCATCTCTGCATCAGCCATACGGCTCATTCCAAGATAACGGCTGGTGTCAATTGTCAGGTCAGCGCACCAGAGGCACACCTTTCCAAAACGCTTTCTGAAGTACGGGTCATTGAACGCTTCGCTGGACAATGCCTTGCACGCTAAGCACTCGTAAGTTTTGTCAGACATTAGCGACTCCAGTTCTTTCCACGGATAATGAACGCCTGTTCTACAACAGATTCTTTTGACACTTCATTCAGGTCAAAGAAGTTGGCTTCGTCGTCAATGTAACCGAAGATGTAACAATCATTGTTTAGGCGCACAACGTGGATACCGAGACCAGAACTTAATGAGGTCATAAGCAACGACTCATAACTGGTGGCTTGATACGGCAGTCCGTACTTTTCGTGCAACTGTTGGATTGCGGTAACAGCATAATGACTTGAACCAGAACGTCCACGGCTTTCACCATCAACTCTTTTTAATTCAGTTACGTTTATCATTCGCAGTTCTCCTTGTTGGTCAAGTACGAGAACTTGCACTTCTCACAAGCAACTAGAACTAACAACGGTGCTACAGAATCTTTTGACCAGATGTGGTCACAGTTCTTATCAAACATTTTTGTTTTCTCACGTAAGGGGGGTTGTGGGTTTCCCTTACGAATAAAACATTGCCACCAACAGTTTCCGTCTGTCTAGCCGTCAATGGGCGTGTTTCAACAAATGTGACGGAGATAACTTCAATGCTCCATAGGACGTTTAGAGCCTTATGAGGCGTGAGGCGTTAACGACCTTAGAAGACCGTTTAACAGGGACGACCCCCGTTTTGCTTCCTTCGGTATTACCGCTAGACCTTCCAGGCGTTAGGCTGCGTGAAGGACAGTGGGGCTATAGGTGTGGAGTTTCTGTACTTCGGTGGGGTGTACAGGGCTAACAACACTGCCTCTGCTCTGTCAGGCGAAGTCATCCCTCGACGTTTCATCTCTAGTTTTTTCTCAATGACAATACGACCACTTGAATCTGATTTGTACGTCGGTGCTGACAACTGCGCTAACGTCTTGCGGTCTAGGTCAAGACGAATCTCTTGACGTACGCCATCTTCAACACGCTGAGGTTGTAACAACGAACGAGCGTTCCACCACATCTCGGCACGCTGGTTACCAAACTTTGCAGCATCACCAGCACGTTCACCAACGCTCACAGGAATTATCTCGGAGTTATGACGCCCCTCATCTCGCCAACGGTCAAGCACTGACCTAACACCCCAGCCAAC
>Ga0181347_1000425_pt1 | contig 13824 bp, 15 predicted proteins | sample Su13VDMM110SN_FD_130102 | JGI IMG/M metagenome (GOLD analysis project Ga0181347, IMG submission 130102) | Freshwater viral communities from Lake Michigan, USA - Su13.VD.MM110.S.N | ecosystem: Environmental > Aquatic > Freshwater > Lake | place: USA: Michigan | collected 2013-07-16
CCAGACGACGGTCATCGAGGAGCCAAACACCGACGACGGATCATCCTTCAGCATGCAGTGGCTCGGATATTTCCGGCCCACGACAACTGAGACCTACACGTTCTTCCTGAATTCTGATGATGCCTCTTACCTGTGGATAGGAAGCAACGCGCTCTCTGGTTTCACCACAGCTAATGCGACCATCAACAACGGTGGTCTCCATGGTCCTGTTGAGGTCTCTGGGACTGCCGCTCTCACAGCCGGCGTCTACTATCCGATCCGAATTCAATTTGGAGAGAGCGGTGGAGGCGATGTGATGACGTTCAACCACTCGACTGCGACGATCGGCAAGACGACGAACGTGACGGGCAAGGTGTTCTACAACCCAACAACCAACGGCTTCTAAATGATCAAAGAACTTCTAAAAGACGAGGAAGGTCAGTCTACAGTCGAGTACATGCTCCTCATCAGCGTGATCGTCATCGCGATAGTTGCGGCGGCGTACGTCTTCATCGATCCTTTCAGGCAGGGCGTCCTCGACCTCGCCAAGGACATCAAGAAGATTCTCTCTGACGGCAAGATCGGAAGAGTTGGAACGACTCGCTAAATAAGAATGTACAATTTATTCATCCGTGAATAGAGATATTCCGAGGTGAATAATGAACATCTTCGTCCTGAGCACTGACCCGAAGGAAGCAGCTGAGTTTCACTGCGACAAGCACGTCGTCAAGATGATCTTGGAGACGGGTCAGATGCTCTGCGCAGCCCACTGGCTGAGCTGGCAGCGTGAGCTCAAGCCAGACAATCTGAAGCCCTCCAAGATGAAGGCGTGGCTTGAGCAGCATGTGCCTGCGTCAGGGCAGCCACCCTGGAAGATGACCCACGTCAATCATCCATGCACACAGTGGGCCCACATGTCAGATGAAAACTACAGCTGGCTGCTTTCCCTGGGCGTGGCCCTCTGTCAGGAGTACACGCTGCGGTACATCAAGCGTCACAAGTCAGAGACAGTTCTAAGGTGGCTCAGCGACAATCGGCCGATCAGCTTCCCGAGCTCAGGCATGACACCGTTCGCAGTCGCGATGCCAGACGACTGCAGGATCTCAACTGACCCGGTTGTGTGCTACAGGCAGTACTACCGAGTCCACAAGAGGCGCATGGCCAAGTGGAAGACCCAGCCTCCGAGCTGGTTCTAGCCCTTCTTCCTGTGCTTCTTTACCCTCTCCCACTGTGCTGAGTCCACCTGCCTGGCCTTCCCGCCCTTGAGGAATGAGTTGACCCTTGCCATCGCCCACTGGTGAGACGTCATGCCGGGTCGACTGCCTGACGAGTAGAAGGCACCTAGTCCCTTCTTGTAGACTGTGATCAGCGCACCAAGGGGTGCGTTGCTCTTCTCAGCCTTGTTTTTAAGGGCCACTCGAGTCTTCGCGCCTATCTTCTCGATCAGCATCTGCTCCTCGAGGCTCATGTCCTCGTGCTCCATGTCAGACTCTGACATGACAGGTAAGTACTCAGCGGGCTGCCGTGTCTCGTCTGTGTACTTGCTTTTTACTGTCTTGAATCCCGGACTTTCACGAGCCTTGTCCTCCATTCTGTCACGAATTCTTATGGAGGTCGCTGTGTCGCCACGCCTGTAGGCGGCCTTTGCTGCGTCAAGCTGCCTGTCTCTTGCGGATCCCTCTGGTGCCTTGTACCCAGTCTCATGCTGGGTCTTTCTCGAGCGCTCGCTGAGTGAGTCCTCCCGCTCGATCGTTTCTCTTATAAGCTCGCCTATCAGCATTTCTAGGACTCTCAAGGGTACCTCTGGATCTTGTCATAGGTATTGTCATGCCCAAAGAGAAAAGCGCAGGCGTCGTGGTCCTAAAGTGGTCAAAGAGTGGGTGGCTGTACCTCACGCTTGTTACGACAATGACAAACAAAGAAGGAAAGAGAAAGCTCGATTTTCCAAAGGGTCATGTCGAGGCGGGAGAGGAGTGGATTGAGGCGGCAGTTAGAGAGACTCATGAGGAGGCTGGCATATCTGAGGACGACCTCCACTTCACGTGGGGAGAGACACACAAGGACTGCGAAAAGGCAGACAAGGTGTGCAGAATGTTTATTGCCTCAACTTCATCCCGTCCAGAGATAAAGAGAAATCCTGAGTCTAACCGCTTTGAGCATATTGGATGGAAGTGGCTAAAGCTAGATGGCGACAGCGAGGAGTCGCTTATACACCCGTACATCAGGCCCGCTGTTGAGTGGGCAAGGTCTATAGTGATGAGTCGCAGAATAGACTTATCGCATGTCAATGTGCCACGACAGAGAAACAGTTCTAGAGAAGGCAGCGAGAATAGCTGAGTCAATCTCCCACACAAGTGGCGCAAGAACTGCCATCTTAGTGAACGAAAAGGTTGTCACCTCAGACCTGTCTGGTCAAGCTGTTTTCTGGATGCAGGGATCTGAGATGCTTGACAGGAGCATCATCCACCTGATTAGGTCGCACGTCTTGGCGTGCGAAAGCCGCTATCCGGGATCGGGTGAGGTCTGTCTAGACGCTGCTGTAATGGGACTAAGACTTTGGCGTCAGAGAGAAAAGTCAGGCGAGAGGTGGGAGGATGTGTCATCTTCTTTTTCGTCGTCAATTGATTTGCTCTCTAGCTCTTGCGGCGCAAAAAGAAGGATGCGCGTTGAGGACCTCGATGAGATGCTTTGTCGTGTCCCAAATTCAATCAGGTCAGATCTTAGAGCGCTGATTGAGCAGTCGTCTCTTGGAACTACTGTATCTGTCAAAAGAGGAAGCGGAGTCCTGACTTCAGTCGCTGTAAAAGCAGGATGCGCTATCAGGATAAGCCCTGAGACGGCACGCCTGGGTTGCGCTCCTGTGTTTGATCCCGTGGTCGTGCTTTTTGATGGTGTGATCGAGAGCGTTGCGCAGATCCACAGGGTTCTTTCTGACTCAGCTGATCAGGGAAGGCACTACATCATCGGTGCGCGAGGATTCTCTCCCGAAGTCGAAAACACGCTTAAAGTAAATCTTCAGCGTGGAACTGTGTGGGTTCTTGCCGTGACTTCTCGCATAGACGACCTGACAGTGGGTGCACTAGATGATGTTGCAGCATACACAGGTGCCTGGATCATAAACTCTCAGAATGGCGAGTCAGTATCCACTGCGTTTGATCGACTCTTTCAGGCGAAGGGAAAATTCTGGATCGAGTCGGACTACATTAGGTCCTCATCGCAGCCCTCACCAAGCCTGACAGCGCACATCGAAAGACTTAAAAGAGACGCTTCTCTTGGAGATCAAAGCGTATCAGACTTCTTGGCGCCAAGAATTCTTGGACTCTCGTCGTCAAGAATAGAGGTGTCACTAGGATCTTCAGACTTGTCATCTAGCCCCACAGCGCTTGAGATGATTGACTCTGATATGAGATCCCTTGTTTCCTCATTTTCTCGCGGGGTAGCTAGCAGAATTGAGATTCCGGCCGGTGTAGATCTGAGGATGCGTGAGATAGTTCGACAAGCAGTGGGAGAAAGGATCAGAAGCGCTGGGTCTGCTGTGGCTGGCGTAGTCTCAGGACTTCGTTTCGCACAGCACATTAATTCCATAGGCCACGCAGTTACGCTTTAATGTCGATTCGCTGCGTTATCACCAGCGTGAGCTCTCTCTCCTCACACGCCTTTCTCCTGATACTGTTTCGCCTTCTATACTTGTTTACTAGTACCAGCAGCGTGTCTACACTTGGGGTGAGGTGCTAAATGTTCGGCAAGAAGAGCGAGTCTAAGGAATTGAGCGATGGTCAACGTATCGCGAAGGTTGAGAAGGCGATTGGCGCAAGCCTCCGCGATCTCTCAGATCTCTCAAAGCAGAAGATTGCTGAGAATATCGTGGGAACCATCAGGGGAAAGCGCATCAAGTCAGAGATCAGTGATGCTGACATGAGAACGCTCATCAACATCACAGAGATGTCCGTTGATCAGGCTCTGACAAGCGTTGGAAGCAGAGTCACACGCTCCGCAAAGGAAGCAGCTGAGTAGATGAAGGGCGCCAAGCACCTAGTGCAGTGTCACTGTGTGCTTCCTCAGTTTAGGGGATCCGAACCGACTGTGTTTCACAAGTTTGTCGTGTTCTCTGTGATAAACGATGAGGACGCAGTCGTCGAAAAGGTCACAAAGTGCCCTAACTGCGATGCGCTTCACAGCGTGTCTGAGATCGGCAAGTCAGAGATAGCCTACGGAAGAGACGGAAGCTCATCTGCCATAGACATTGAGGACATCAAGAGCCAGCTTCCTACTGGGATAGCATCTATTCTTGATAGGCACAAGGTCGATGAGGCAACGTATGAGCAGGCTCTCTTCTATGTGAACACCTACAACTCTGACGATCCAATCGTGCTTGCGAAGGAGCGAATTGAGAACAAGGTCTCAGTCAAAGCGATGTGGATAAGACCTGATCGCTCTCTCAAGATTGAGACGATCGTCAGGCAGGAGGAGATCTGATGGCTGAGAAATTTGGATCATCCCGGGCTGAGAATGAGGCGAAAGAGATGCTTCGGTGTCGCCAGATAGTCTCAGAGATACTGAACTTTGGTGTCAGCCAGCGTGAGATCATGAAGATCATGCACCTTCTGTCTCTTGAGATAGAGAGCAGAGAGGTGATGATAGACTTGTCTGATCGGATCAAGTCTTCAATGAACGATTCTGCTGGTTCGCTCAGCGGCATAATCGTAGAAACCTGAGCGAACAGGAGACAGTCATGGATTTCGATACCACCAATTACGTCGACAACTGGAACAAGCTCAAGGTCCTGGTTGAGACGCTCGATGTTGATGTTGTCAGGAGTGTTCGCGGGAACAAGACCGCTGCTGTCCGCGTTAGACGCGGCCTTCGCGATGCCAAGAAGCTTGCAGCTGACGTGATTCGCGATGGAATCGTCCTCACGAAGGCCATTGAGACCGACAAGAAGCGCAGCTAGCACAGCAAGTAGAGCTGCTGCCAAAGAGCGCAGGATTATCTCCTGCGCTCTTTTAGTTTGCGCGCGACATTTCAGCGTCATCTTTGATCTCATTGATTATCTTCTTCTCAAGCTGGCAGACTCTCATTCTTGTAACACCGATGATCTCTCCAATTTCCTGGAGCGTCATTGGACCTTTTGAGGCGGCGACAAGTGTGCAGTTGACTGCCGACTGATGAGAGATCCAGTACCTGCACTCTTTTCTCTCGCAGGGGCTGCAAGTTCTTGCGTTCTTCTCGTAGCAAAGATCAGCGTTGCTGTGGTTGCGGGCCAAAGACGCCTCCTATGATGACTGTAGTGCGCAATGGCTCAGTTTACAAGAGACTGTGGGAGAATCGCTACTTAGCAATATGAGAAAAATCTACGTCATCGACACATCAGTTCTTCTCTACGACAGGACCTCAATACACAACTTTGTGGGAAACGATGTCATACTTCCCGTCATTGTGCTTGATGAGCTAGACAAGTTCAAGGAGCGAGAGGGCGTCCTCGGCGAGAGCGCGAGGTATGTCAATCGCTACCTCGACGGGCTGCGGGGACGCGGCAAGCTCAGCGTGGGAGTCTACGTCGAGGAGCACGACGTTAAGATCACAATCGTCGACTGGGCTGAGGAGAAGGGTCAGACCCTCAGCGGATTTGACATGTCCAAGGGCGACAACAGGATCATCCTGACGGCGACTATTGCTCGTGATCGCTTTCCTGGGCGACGCGTGGTCGTCGTCTCGAAGGACATCAACCTGAGAGTGAAGTGCGACGCGCTCGGCCTCGATGCCCAGGACTACCTGAGGGATCGGGTGGTGAGGGACAGGGAGAGCATGTACACGGGCTGTCTAGAGATCGAGGTGTCGCCCGCAGCGATCGACAGCTTCTACGCGACAGGCTACCTTCCCGCTGAGGTGGGAGGAGAGGAGCTGCTTCCGAACCAGCTCATTGTTCTTTCTGCTGATGACGGCACAAATAAGAGCGCAATTTGCACGACATCCTGTAAAGTGCCCACTCCCACGAGTAAAATGAAACAGGGAACGAGGGGAGAGAGAGATCCTCTAGAAGAGATGAACTCTTCTAGTAGTAGATCCTCTTCTTCTAAGAATAGATCTACTATAGATCTATCTAATAGTAGTATACTATCTATAGATAGTAATATCTCTATAGATAGTACTACCTCTATAGATAGTACTACCTCTATTACTATAGACTCTACTTCTCTAGACGCTATAGAGACTGACACAGACTCATGGCGCAGCATCTATGTCAATATTGACAATAAAGCTATCCGAGCAGGGCACCGATACCTCACACCCGTTCAGCACTCAGTCGCTGACGTGTATCGTGTCACTCCCAAGAGCAAGGAGCAGAAGCTTGCCCTCCATCTCCTCAGCAGCCCAGATGTGAGCCTTGTCACCCTGACAGGACTTGCTGGGTCTGGAAAGACGTACCTCTCTCTAGCTGCAGCGCTCTCAGGCCTGTACACCAAGCAGTACGAGCGTATTGTTGTGACAAGGTCGATTGAGCCTGTGGGGCGAGACATCGGCTTCCTGCCCGGTGACATCAAGGAGAAGATGGCTCCCTGGATGAACCCCTTCATCGACAACTTCAGGCAGCTCCTCAGGGACACGACTATGTTCGACATGATGATTCAGAAGGGTCAGATCGAGATCTCACCCGTGACGTTCATCAGGGGTCGCTCCATCAGCGACTCGTTCCTGATTGTAGATGAGGCCCAGAACCTCACCGTGCACGAGCTCAAGACCATCATCACGCGAGTCGGAAAGAACTCAAAGGTGGTCCTGATGGGCGACGTCGATCAGATCGACACGCCCTACATCGACACCCTCAGCAATGGTCTGACAGTGACAATTGAGAGGTTCAAGGGAAGCCCGATATTCGGACATGTGACTCTCAAGACAGGAGAGAGATCTGAGCTGGCCACGCTGGCCGCACGTCTTCTGTGACCTAGATAGGATCATGGCCAGCACGCGAATAGACCTCCAGAGATACCGCAAGGTCTATCCTTTCTATCGGAGGCCGCCCAGGTACGCTTACGTGGCCTCCTCTCCACTTGGTGATGACGTGATCCTTGAAGTCGGCTCAATCACATGCAGCGCCTCAGACACAGGAACGTACGCCTTCACTGAGCCGTTCACATCTGCGCCATCAATATCTGGCATAGCGCTAGACACATCGGTGCCTGGAGACGCCAACGTAAACGTCTACGTTCAGTCTATAAGCACATCCCAGGTTGTCTTCAGGACATCTGCGCCGTTCACAGGTAAGATCTCCTTTCAGGCGATCCAGGCCCTATAGGAGACACAATGGCAGTCCCCTTCAAGTCTACAGTCTTCACAGGCGGGTCCTTCTCGGCCTCTGGCTCGAACGGACACAGCTCGGCTGGGCTGCTCATCTACTCAGCCTCGAGGACAGATTCCGGTCTTATGCCCGCTGCCGACCTTGCCGCGGTTGGAAGAGACGTGTTCCTGTACATTTCTGGCGTTGCTGGATCTCGAGGAACATCAAATCCCGGCACTGTTGTCATTGGCGGAGACCTTCTCATCTCAGGAACTGCCTACGACGTCAACGGAAATGTAATCGAAGGAAATCCTCTTACATTCCTGTACTCCACAACAGCTGGCTCGGTCTACACGACTGGGTCATTCGCCTTTGTGGGCAACGAGTCGGGAGTTGACTCACCGCTAGACAAGGGCGCTGACGTCAACTTCTACGTGAAGGGAACAGCAGGATCCCGAGGAACTGGCACCGCGGGAACTGCCCTCTTCTCAGGAGACCTCTACGTCAGCGGCACGGTCTACTCGAACGAGTTCAAGTCGACGATCATCAGCTCCTCGATCATCTACTCGTCCGGATCGACACTCTTTGGAAACAGCGCAGACGACACTCACACGTTCATCGGCAACATCACGGGCTCAGGCGACCTCCAGGTCAACGGAAACACAAATCTCGGCAACTCCCAGGCAGACAGGACATCAGTTACAGGATCCCTCTACGTCACGGGATCAGTGAACTCTGCAGTCATCTCAGGCTCCCTCACCCGGCTGACAACGGGCCTCTCCTACCTTGTGGCGGGATCAAACGTCACAATTGCGACTGCGTCCAACGGTCAGGTGACCATTGCCAGCACAGGCGGCGGCGGCGGTGCGAGCTACTTTGACTCAGTCATAGCGGGCGCCACTTACGCCACAGGATCCCTTGCTCTTGCTGGCACAGAGGGCATCACGAATGCAGCGTCCAAGGGCACGGATGTCTTCTTCTACGCGTCGGGATCAGCCGGAAGCCGCGGCACTGCTGCTGGAAAGATCGCGCTGTTTAGAGGCGACACTGTGGTGTCAGGTTCATCCTATGTCAGCGGAAGCCTCTACGTCGGTCTAGATGCTAGCAGAGGAAGGCTGTCGTACGACAACGCCTACAGCGTCTTCACAGTCGAATCTGCAAGTGGAAAGGTTCAGATTTCTGCCGTCAACTACGCGGTAGACGTCAGCAGTGTTCTGTACAACACAGATGGGACGTGGCAGGCATACTCAACCGCCTACACGCTCAACAACTACGACACAAATACGCAGATGCTCTCGATCACAGAGCCGGGAGATATGGGCGATGTGATCTTTGAGATTGGTCGAACGGATTTTGAGGCCGCTGAGCTTCGCGTCAACGGTCAGATATTCGCCTCAGGAAGCATCACCTCGCTGCTTCCTTACAACTACATCAAGTCGGAGGGAGGCTTCTCTGGCTCCCTCACAAGACTGGCAGATGGTCGCTCCTACCTCGCAGCAGGAAGCAACGTCACCATCACGTCGGAGTCCAACGGACAGGTGACAATCAGCAGCTCTGGCGGCGGCGGTGGAAGCCCAGGAGGCTCCAACACTCACGTCCAGTTCAACGACAGCGGATCCTTTGGAGCAATCTCAGGCCTCGCATTTGAGAAGGCTACAAGCACCCTGACTGGTGTGACGATAAGCGCCACCACAGGATTCACGGGATCCCACACTAAGCTGGCAGACGGCACCTCACTTATTACAGCCGGTGTGACCAGCACGACTTCCCAGACAGGAAGCATAGCGGTAACAACAGGCTCGTCTGGTCAGATCACGGTCGCCTCCTACGTCTTTCCAAGCGACCTGACAGTCTCACTTTCTGGCGGCAGGACCTTCGGAAGGTACGCCACCGGAGAGACGATTCCCGCCACGGGAAAGACGCCCGCTGAGGTGATACTGCTCGCGATCGCACAGCCCATCAATCCGACTGTTGCGACTCCCACAGCGACGAACATCCTCACCTCCGTCTGGAACACCACGGGATCGGTCAACACCTCCCTCACGGGAAGCTACACGATCAACACACTGGGCGCCTCAGTGGCGTCTGCCCGACTCGAGTTCAGGAGCGGCAGCAGCGGTGCGTTTTCTATTCTTACAACCAGCACCTCTACCCCTCTCCTCTTTGATCACACGTTCACGGTTGGCGCCAACTTCACCTCAACCTTGAACTACAGCCACATCGTGGTTGACTCGGCTGGCGCTGTGGCGACGGGATCAGTGACTCTCACGCCCCAGACATACACCGCGCCCACTATCCCCACGATCACACTCGCACGCACCACGCTGGGCGGCATCACTGGTGAGTCCAACACGACTAGAGAGAGAGGAAACACAGTCTCTGCAATCACGGGCACGATCACCCGCCAGAGGACAAACGCTCCCCTCTCCAGCTACGCTGTTCAGTACAGGGTTGACTCAGCTGGTGCGTACATAGGAGTTCCAGGGCTCAGCGGATCCATTCCAGCTGCCTCCTCCACCTTCACGTTCATGGGCCTGCACGATGAGGCGTCGCTTATCACAAGCGTCTCGTCCTCTCTCGTCTACATTGTGTCCGTTGTCGACACCTTTCAGACCTCCTCGATCACGCCGTCCTCGAATGGGATCACGTTCCTCAGCGCAATCTTCTACGGAACTGGGTCTGCAGCACCCACGACGTCGGCAGACGTCAGAAGCCTGCCCAACAAGGTCTTTACCACCACAGCAAACCCCTTCACGCTCAACACGGGTGCGACAAACCGCTTCTTCACAGTTGCGCTGCCGACGAGGAACACGTCGCACGACGCCATCACAAGCGTGACGGACACGGACGCTCTCGGCGCCGATATCACGGCGAACTACGTGAACTCTGCGTTCAGCGTTGGAGACGGCGGCGGCGTGAACTCAACCTACAACGTGTACACGATGGAAGTGGCAACGCCATACGCTGCTGACCACCGCCATATTGTCACGAGAGCATAAGAGAAGAACATGCCAATAACTCCTGGACTCCAGCTCCCTTATGGCATTCAGCCGGTCAATCCGCTTCCGGTTGACTCTCTCTCGGGCCCTTTCACTGGGTCCATCGACACTGTTGACTCTGCGGTTGCTGCTGCCAATGCGGGAATATCATCTGCTCTTAGATTTAAGTCCATGGAGGTCCGCCTTGTTGTGGGCGGAGTCTCAAGAAAGTTCTGGTACAGAGACGGAATAACTGATGGCAGCCTTATTGAGTTCGTCGGTGGGAACGGTGGGTACACAGCTGGGTCTGACGTCTACTTCCACGTCTCAGGCAGCATAGGGGGCGCAGCAAAGTCGCTGTTCGGCGGCGACCTTGTCGCGTCAGGCACAATCACCTCCAAGGCGGGATTCTCCGGATCCCACACGCGCCTTGCAGACGGCACCTCCTTTCTTGCTGCTGGAACAAACGTCACAATCACCACGGCCTCAAGCGGTCAGGTGACAATTTCCTCCTCGGGAGGAGGCGGAGGCTCACCGGGCGGATCCGACACATTCGTTCAGTTCAACGACAGCGGAGCCTTCGGCGGCACAGGTGGGCTGACCTTCAATAAGGCTACGGGCGCGCTCCAGGTCACTGGGTCGCTCATAGCCTCGAGCAGCACTGGCATTTTTGTTTTTGACGGCACTCAGCCGACAGTCACCGTTAGAGCGTCCGTAGACACGACAAATCAGGCGGTCTTCTATCAGGAGAGCGTCGGAGACACCTACGTCTCCAACCAGAAGAACGGCGGAGGCCTCTACAACACCGTGAAGACGACAGGGGGCACGGCTGTTCGCTTCATGCGGGCAATCCCCAACGCTGTCAACTACAACACGATCGTCGCCTTCCTGCAGGGGCTCCACGACTTCTTCGATCCCAAGCTTGAGACAAATGACGTTAGTTTCTACGTCGGCGGCAAGAAGGGATCCAAGGACTCGACGACGCGGGGAGTCGCGCTGTTCGCGGGCGACATGGTTGTTAGCGGCTCCACCCACATGCAGAACGGCGGATCCATCACGGGATCCTTCAGCATTCAGGGCTCAATCGTTCCCTCAGAAGACTCAGCACACACGCTCGGAACTGACACGAAGCGCTGGGCGCACGTCTACACCGGCGACCTCCACCTTCGAAACGAGCGCGGCGACTGGACGATCCTCGAGGAGCCCGATTTCCTTTGTGTTATCAACAACAAGACGGGCAAGAAATACAAGATGATGCTGCAGCCTATCGACTAATCGACATACCTAGAGATGACACGGAGTTCATCTCATGGCTTTAGTCGGACACATCTCAGGCAGCTATCAAAGTCAGTCAGTCATTGGTGTGACTGGTTCAGTCGTCTTCGCAAATCGTCCCACAGCATTGTTCCCAACGATCACGAGCGTCGGATCTGACGTCGTCTTCTTCGTCTCGGGAACAGTGGGCGGAAAGAATGTCGCTGGCCAGAAGACAGTCGCCGTCTTCGGCGGTGACGCTGTGGTCTCCGGCTCACTCACAGTGGGATCCGGCTCAGTCAAGATCACGTCCAACGACATCCAGTTCGGGGGAGCTAGCAGCAGGATTGAGCTCAACGGCTCAGACCTCAAGTTCTTCGACGCGACGAACCCCTCTGGCTTCACGCTCACGTCGCTGTCATCGGGCGGCGGCGGCGGCGCCGACTCCGCCGCCTCCTACATCGTGGTGGGACTTACCGGATCTCTTCCGAACGAGAGGGCGCTCACTGGCGGAACAGGCATCCTCACCAGCGACGCCGGAGCGAACGGCAGCTTCACGCTCTCCATCAACGACAGCGTGGTCGCAACAGTCAGCGGCAGCAACTTCACGGGCGGTGTAACAGGCACCGTCCTGTCGATGTCTGGCGACATTACAGCTGGCGGCGGGTTCGGCAACACGGGCGTCTCGCTCTCTTCCGCGGGAGACGTCAGGGCGAACGGATTCCTCCAGGTTGACGGCTTGACCGCTCTCACGGGATCCGTGACGCTCGCAGGAAACTCCCAGAACGTCACCCACACCGGAACGGGCAACCTCACCATCTCGTCGGCGGGAAGCGTCCTCGTTGAGGGCACAACTTTCACGACCAACGACGTGACTGTCGCGGGCGACCTCGCTGTCAACGGCCCCAACCTCACGACCACACAGCCCTCGTTCGCCCTCCTGGCAGGCGCCACAACGTCGATCACGGTGGGAGGAAACTCAACAGCGATCAGTCTCGGAACAGGCATCTCCTCACGCGTCAACATCGCGGGCGATCTCTTCGTCCAGGGCAACGTCACATCGATTGAGAGCACCAACACCAGGATCAAGGACGCTCTCCTTCTACTTGGCAGCGGCTCAGCTGCGGGACCCGCGGCCTCTGCGATCGCCTTCGCCTCAGGATCAGTGACCGCCAATCAGGCTCTCGTCTTCGGCGCGGGCATCGGTCAGGACACGCTCACCGCAGTGAAGGCAGACGTTCAGGACGGCGGTCTGGCGATCAGCGCGGGAACCTTCACAAACTACGTGCCCATCAGGGCGGGCAGGTTTGAGCTCGGTGGGGCGTTGGCCTTCATCACGTCGTCAGACGGCACGTCCCTCTCGGCAAAGGGCAACGATGTCCAAATCAACGCTGCGACCGGCAACACATCCTTCCAGAACAACGGCAGCACAGTTCTGGAAGTCTCAGGCAGCGGTGTGTCTGGCGCGTCCCTCGAGTTCAAGTCTGGTCCCTCGACAACGACCGCCAACCTGTTCTCAAACCCGGGAACGTCTATCACGACTGTCAACTTCGGCAAGGAAGCGGGCACCCTCTCACTTGGCAAGTCGGGTGGGAGCTCAACGTTCAACGGGAACGTGACGGGATCCAACTTCTCTGTCACGGGCCAGAGCATCACCACCACGCAGTCGACCTTCAACCTCGTCAACACCGCGGCGACGACGGTGAACTTCGCGGGCGCGGCAACGCTGCTCACTATGGGCGCTTCAAGCCTAGGCTCCTCCACTAGCGTGCTAAACGTGCTCACAGCGTCAGCCGGCATAGTGGTGGGTGCGGGTGCTGGCACTTTTGCGGACATAGATGCCGGCGTCGGCAAGACCACAGCGAACCTGTTCAACACGGTCGCTACCACGGTCAGATTTGCGGGCGCGGGCACCAACATCTCAGTTGGCGCTGGCGGCTCTGGCGCGACCTTCCTCAAGAACGCCGAACTGTTCGTCAGCGGCACGACAACATTCGGAGCGAGTGTTCTTCCTGCGACGGACGTGAGCCACGACCTTGGCTCACCCACAGCCCGATGGGCCAACATGTACACAGGCGACCTTCACCTGAAGAACGACCGCGGCGACTGGCCCATCATTGAGGAATCGGACTTCCTCACCATCACCAACAACAAGAACGGCAAGCGCTACAAGTTCGTGATGGAAGAGATCGGCTGATCTAACTCCGCCTAGGATCAGATCCTTGGCCTGACGGCCCCGATCTCTCGGGGCCGTCTCTTTTTTTCGCTATCAAGCAGCTTTTGGCGCCTGCCGCGTAAACTTCTGTCATGTTCACATCCCCATTTCAAGCTCAGCAA
>Ga0181347_1000426_pt1 | contig 13819 bp, 13 predicted proteins | sample Su13VDMM110SN_FD_130102 | JGI IMG/M metagenome (GOLD analysis project Ga0181347, IMG submission 130102) | Freshwater viral communities from Lake Michigan, USA - Su13.VD.MM110.S.N | ecosystem: Environmental > Aquatic > Freshwater > Lake | place: USA: Michigan | collected 2013-07-16
AGTCCTAACTTGATTAGCTTTACTATGGTTATATACACAATCGAAGAAGTCTACTACTTGAATTTTTTCTTTAGGACACATCTCCATACATGGATACTGGAAAGCTAGATCTGATGCATGCCAGTAATATTTTCCATCCTGTAGAGATTTTAAATCCTCTAAATTAACTGCTTGTAGTAAAAATGCTCTATAAGTTCTTAAGTGGGAAGCTCTCCAATGATCTTGACGGTACATTTTATATTTATGTACAAAGTCTGGATACTCTGTTGATTGAGGGTATGGTAGTGTAGGTTCTGCATCTGGTCCGTCCCATACGATAAACCCTCCGTAAGTCATCCAGCAGTCTTTCTCGTTATAAAATGCGTTAAGTTTCTCTAAAACTGTCTCGTCATAAAACCAATCATCTCCATCTAAGTGCACTACTATTTCATTAGGGTCTTCTATGTAACTTTCTAAGTTGTGAAAATAATTATAGGTAGCTCCTTTATTCTCAGAATTTTTAATAACAGTCCAGTTGGGAAGTTCGCCGATAATATCCATAACTTTACTATACGTACTGTCTGTGGATGTATCGTCTATGTATATAACTTTATAGTTCGTGTATGTTTGATTTAGTATACTGGCGATATTATACTCTACCCATTCTTCATTATTGTATGACGGTATTAGTATTTTAAATTTATTTTGCATATTGGTAATTAACGTATGTTTGTAAGTATTGATTCATAACCATGTCTTCTACTTCCTGATCTATGTATGGGTTGTATCTCTCATCGGAGTATATCATTTGTAGGATGCTGTATAGTCTATGTTGTATACTTTCCTCTTCATTAATATATGAATTTATATCTTCCTCTACAACTCTGTTTTTCCAAAATAATGGAACATCGTCTATAGTAATTCTATCATCAGTACCATCTACACTACTTGCACAGTAGTCTTGCTTTTTTGGATTTAGATTAATCCAATCTTTTTTGTAATCATCATACCCGTATCTTACTTTAATATTGGATTGAAAAAAGCCAGGAGGTATTGACAAAGAAGGGCATACACTATTACTTATTCTTTGGTGCATATATCCGTCAAAGTGTCTCAACTGCTCTTTGTATGGAATCATAAAAGTTTGCTGAGGAAGAGGTATTCCTATATGTTGTCTTAAATTGAATAAGGTATTATAGCCGACTAGTCCGTCCATTCTTGGTATTTCAACACCTCTCCAATCTCCTTCAAAGAACCAATTGTAATAAAGCTTCTTTGTAATTATATTTAAACTATCTAGACAAACCCCTTTGTACTGTATGTGGTTATCTAACAGCTTGTATCCGTTGTGAAAACTCTTAGGAAAATTTTCTTCTAGATCTATATAACCGCTCTTAGCCCACCTAATATTCTCAGGCCAATGACTTATAACTATTGTTGGATAATCTTCTGTGCTTTGTTTAGCTGTTTGTACTAGTTCGGAAAGATACTCTCTACTAGAGTCAATAAATATATGGTCATGGTTACATAGTAATAGTACCATGTCACTGTTTAGTAAACTGTAAGCAGCTTTCCAATCCTCTTGGGATTTAATACGCTTACTACTGAAGATTGTGTCTGTATTTTTAAACTCTTGATTTATAAAATCTTCTAAGTCTTTTTTTTGATCTGCATTGTAGCATAGTGGATCTAGTTCTATATTTATAATAGCCCTAGTCCAAGGATATGCTGCTGCTAAACTTGCTAGACTATACTTGGTAATATCCAACTTACTGTAAGATGGTAGTAATCCTCTATCAAGAGTTGACGAACTATTTCCTGGTGTACTTGTCAGGAAAGTGTTAAAGAATAGTACCATCTTGTTATACAGTTATATTACCTACTCCTTTATTTCTTTCTACATTAATTGCAAAAGCAGCTTGATTTCCATTGGGCTTAGTATCATTTACTAAATACCTAACTCCTCCTCCTACTCCCATTATCAATTGATCATAGAAAATTCCTACATCCCTAAGTTGGTTCTCTGTAACCTCTCTCATGGACTCCTTTCTTCCTGTTAATAGTATTATTCGATAACCCTTAGCTTCCCACTCTTCTAATTTTAGTAAGGTATCTGGAAGTAGTTCCATCTTGTATGTTGGGTTTGCAACTGTTGAAGGTGTGTTGTGTTTAACTAGTGTTCCGTCTATGTCACAAATAATTGTTTTAGGTCTACTATCCATTATATAAAAATTATGTTAGGATTTATATTATTTAGTATGTCATTTTTTATTTCCTCATTATACCCAGCTGCTCTGAGTATTACCACAGCTTGGTTTACATCCTTAAGTATTTTAGGAGAACTACAAAATAGATTAGTACCATAAAGTCTTTTATTCTGCTTTGTAGGGTCATTATCTAATATACATTTTATATTTTTTGTATTTAATCCGAAAGATATTAAGTACTGTGAGAAGATATGTGCTCCAAATAAGTATACAGGTAGGTTAGTATTCTCTATTAGTTTATTAATATTTGAAACATCTGTTTGGTGAGTGTTAATATAATCCTCAAAGACTTGTTTATTATTTGTATACAAGTTACTTGGCAGGTTAAATGTGATTGAGTTGTTGGTCTTTTTTGCACAATAGAAGATACTATGGTCTTCTTTGAAGTACTCCTTTTCTAATAACTCAAAGCCATACTTGGCTAAATAGAATTCTATATAAGGTTCTGTAAGGTATGCTGTGTGTTCAAAATTAATACAGTTGGTATACTTCTTCCTTAACATAGCTTCCATATTTGGCAGAGTAAAGATCAGCAAACTCCCTTCTTGCATAAAAGAAGCTTTGTGTTCCATAAACTCATCTGGATTGTATATATGTTCAAGTACGTGAGAATGTACTACAGTATCGAATTGCTTCTCAGACTTAAAGGTATTGTCAAAAAATCCTGTGATGACATCTACAGGCAAGTCCTCTGGAACTCTTGGATTAGGTTCTATGATGGTCCATTTTATATTGCTGTTTAATTGCAATACCTTTTGTGCTAGAATCCCATGCAAGCCTCCAATCTCCAGTACTTGGTTTGGAGTATGTCTATTTACAAATTCTGCAAAAGATTGGTGATGCTCATTCCAAGCTGCTCCTGTAGTTCCTGATCCATGTTCCTCACTATATACTACCTCTAAGGGTAGTAGTGGGTTCAGCTGTATCATTCCTGATTCAGGACTAATCTTCCAACTCATATCTGCCAATACATCCTCTGAGGGATCATTTGTTGTACATCCCATGAATACTGGAAAGTTCTCAAAGGTGTGTAGATCTTCTAGGGTACTACCTCCTAGTACTATGTCTGTGTTTCTATTTATATAATTCATCCAATTTAGCTTTTACTCGTTGCTGTACCTCGTTATCAATATACGAACTTTTATAACCCAAAGCAATAAACTCAGGAGAAGTTATAACATAATGTCCACAAATTCTTATTAAGTCCAACTTATTCACTAATGGATCAAAACTACTATCAACCCACTTAACCCATTTGTTTGAGTCATAACATATTTTCCAAAAAGCTTGTACAAACTTTTCATCTGTGATAAGATCTAAATAGGTTTCTGTTTCAATTAATCCAAACTCTGGTGCAATGTTTATTGCATCTAATCCTAAAGATAGTTTTTCATGTACAGTGCTAACTGGGATGTAGTCTCCATTATGTTCTTTTGATAGTAGACTGTATTCTTTGGCTAGGTTGATCATATTTTGCAATCTGCTACTATCATAAGCTCCTGTCTGAGTAGTTGCCTTCAGGGATGTTCCTGATTGTATTACTAGGTAAGTTATTTTGTTATATAGAGTTTCTCCTAGTTGCTTTTTTAAATCTTCAAGAAGTCTTTTTAAATGTTCTACCTCAAATCGTCTGATTGCCTCTTCCGTTCCTACTTCGTATTGTAAGTTTGGATTTATGGCATCACAAAATTTTATCATATCAATAGTCCACTTCAATCCATCTTCGTAGTTTGGATACTTCTTCCAAGGGTCTATGTGAATTAGATCCAAGTACTTACAATCTTCTTGTAATGATTTGTAACCATCATCATCGTTCTGTCCTTGACCTGGACCTGAGTGATCTCTCTGTAACGTTATGTTGTTTGCTGTCTGCTTAACATATTCTGAGAATGTTTGTGTTGTCCAGTTGTTTACATATCCACCATCCCACTCTACTTGCCTGCGGGAAGGTATTAGTCCTATTTGCTTTCCTGTAGTGTTGCTGTAGTCTATAATTGCATCTACAACATTCTTGGTCATTGGACCGATAAAATATTTAGTACTCATGTGTATATAGTTTGTATTGTTCATATGCTTGTAATTCTGCAATAGCCTTACCTTGTGCAGTGAATGGTCTTCCATCAATAAGGTCCCCTTGAACCTCTACGTCTATTGGAGTTGCATTAAATACTACTCCTGTTAGTTGCGAGACTTTATGCCAATGCTCTCTTGTGTATACTGTATATTCAATTTGTAAAGACTTGCAGGCATACTGTACGGCTTTACTAAAACCCCCATCACCTAAAATACTTAGGTGCTTTGGGGGTGATGTCAAATACTTACTCACTCCTAGCCAATCTGTGTTGTATGCTTTGAGATGTCCATCTACGTTGAGAATTGTATTGGCTGCTCCAATCTCCCTAACTGATAGGTCCATATCGTCAACATACTTAAGTACTTCTACTTTAAATGGCATGCTGACAGCAAACCCTGCTATACCTAAACTCCTAACAGCTTGCACGGACTTCTCTATGTTGTCTGAGTAGAATGATTTGTATATTGCATTTAGTCCATTCTGTTGGAACTTGGTATTAAAATACACACATCCATTGTTTCCTGGATTGGAAGAAAAGGAACAGTATATTTTAGTATCCTTATTTACTAAGTTCATCGAATAGTTGTAGTGATTTAAACCATAACATTTTTCCAAACTTCTCATCATGTAGAGGTGACATGTTTAAAAAGATAAGAGCTGTGATTAACTTAACTTTTGTTAAATCAAATCCATTTGCAATAAGCCACTTTTCGTAGTCTGCTCTAAAGTGTTGAAGGCTATCTGTTACTTTATATGAATATTCAACTACTGTTAAACCTTCCGAAAGTTTGATTGAGTTCTCATCTTTCATTAAGTTGTATGGTATAATGCATCCTCCGTACAACTTAGCCAAGTCGTAGTAAATATCTCCTGCTGCTGCTGATCCTCCAAAAGACTCTCTCCAATCGATGTATGTAAACTTCTCCGTCTCTGGACAGTATATTATGTTATCAAACTGAAGGTCTCCGTGAAAGAGTGCGTACACCATGCTGCTGTATAAGGACTCCATATTTACTCTACTCAGAATATCCCTATAAGAGTCATACTTAACTCCATTAACTACATACTTGTCTGTAAAATATCTTGCACCAAATCTATTTAAAAACTTTTCTCTTCTTTGTTGAGTTTTATCAATATAAAATTTTTCAAACAAATCTCGACTTCCTTCAGACTTCTCTGCTTTGTATATGATCTTACCAAGTTTCTCTAAGAAAGTTTTATATAAAGCTACTGAATCAAATTCATATAAAGTACTTCCTGCTTCCCAATCGTAGCTGATAAAGTGGTCTGTGTTTGTAAACCCTGATGGTATTAGATCTTTTAATAACTCTGCTCGAGCAGCTTTGTTTTTGATAAAGTTAATATCCGGATTGAATTTAATAAATTTATTTTCTTTATAGGTAATCTCATCAGTTACTTTGTATAACGATATAGGTTGATCTTTAAAGTACTCTCTGGTCTTACTTAAGTCATCTAGGTTACCTGTGTCTAGCCATTTTAAATGTTTTGCTTTAAATGAAGGATACTTATCTGAATTTGTGAATGCTGTAACAATTTCTCCATTCTTTATATTTGATTCTAATTCATTCCAAAAGATTTCATAATCCCATATACTAGCCAAACCTATAAACGCATTATCATAACCTTCTGTGCTTGTTCCCAGGAAGTCTAATATGTTTCCATTATCGTCTACCTTAACTGTTGAATACTTTTCTGGATAGGATGTAGGAGAAATTCCCAACCAATTTCCATCTAAGTGTGGTATTTTTGAATCAATTAAACAATCTGCTACAGTAAAGTAAAATGGACGTTGTAAATACTCTTTACATTGTAGGGATGAATATCCTGGACCTGAATCCTTTCCTTCGTACTTGTCTACGTTAACAAAGGTAAATTTGTGTTCTGGATGTGTTATCTCACAGTACTGTTTTAATTCCTCTCCTTTATATCCTAATGCTATGACGAAGTCATACTCTTTTGGAAATTTATCAATGATGTGAGAGATAATAGCTTTGTTGTTAATAGGTAGCATAGCCTTATTTACATTTACTGTTAAGTCTTTCAACCTACTACCTATTCCTGCTGCTAGTATTAAAACTGCAGGTGTCTTATGTTCAGCCTCTACTTTTCCATCAACTCTATTAAATTCATCATCAATCCTAAAAACATCATCTACATGTGGAGTCGATACTTCCTGAAGTATTATATCCGTAATGGCTATTACTCTGTGCTTCTTTGGTGGATTAACATCAAAGAACTCACCAGGTCCCATTATCTTTTTCTCTACAACTCCTTCATCATTTTCTAACCACACTTCAGCAGTTCCATCTATAATGTAGTTGGTCTCTTGTTTAAATTGGTGGTACTGGTAACTAGTCTTGTACCCTGCGTTAATATAAATTCTCTTGTAACAGTATGCATCGTTTAGTGCTAACCATTCTTCCTTTCCCCAAGGCTTATGAACTACTTTATACATTGTTTTTAATTAATTGTTATTATTATAATATAAGGTTTTTTATTCTAAGAAGCAAGGGAATCTTTAAAAAACACATTACAAATTTTTTGTAGTGCAAAATATTTCTGATTTTCTATATACCTAGTATGCTGTTTATTTTTTGTTTAAACAAATCTTTACTGTAGTACTTTTTATAGTTCTCTTTAGCTGTCTTACTACACTCTTCGTAAAACTCTTTATCATCTCTTAATCTTTCAGCAAGCATGGCTGCTTTCTCTACATCCTCTACATCGACTGCCAGGTCTGGATGGCAAAGTCTTTGTGTGTCTACTTTTTCATTTCCTATGCAAGGTATTCCAAAGTAAGCACAATTCAAACTAAATGTACCAGCTGCTATGGTTGGCATAAGGTGTACAGCATACTTGAATGAACTTAACTGTTTCATCCAATCTGTCCACATAACTCTTGGTAGATGATTTATTAATTGATCCTCTCCCTCTCTCATTGCATGAGAAGTCTGTCCCCATATTGGTACTTGAAATCTCTGTGCTACTGTAAAGCTTTCCATACCTCCATACCATCTAGCAAAATTCCCTCCTATTATAATTTTTTCTTCTCTAATAGGTTGAATATCTTCTACTATAGAATCTATCATTAGAGTAGGCATACCATGCACAGATACGTTAGGAAACATTCCTCTATAGTATTTCGCATCATGTTCATTGTGTGCAAAGATACCATCACAGGATACCATCATATTAAAAAACCTAACCTGATCGTACATGTTATAATCATTCCACCACCAGTGAGGTCCTTCCTGAACTACATATACTTTGTTGTTCTTAAGTTTTAACCTCTCTACCGGCTCTTTTATTAGAAGTTCACTTACTGGATTTTGATCAGCTGCAAGTTGACTTCCTTCTGCGCTTAAGTATAGCTTTCCTTTAGGAAAAATAACAAAGACGTGATCATATCCTTCTACTTCTTGAAAATGATGTATATGTCTATGATCAGCATCTAAAGCATGCATCCAAGCAAACTCTGTTCGCATATTAGAGTGGTTAGAGGGAATTTTTCCCTCAAAACCCATCTCTGTTAAAAATGCTATTTTCATTTAATCTACAATAGTACTAAAGAATTTATCAACCATTCTACCAATATAATCTAACTGTGCTTCTGTAATTCCTGGAAATACTCCTAAGAAGAATGTATCTTTTGTAGTCTTAGTCGCTATTGGGAATTCATTAACAGGATCTGTATAATGAGCAAACATTGGAAGATCTGTATAAGCTGGATGAAATAGTGCATTACCTGTGAAGTAAGATCTTGTTTGGATTTTACTAGCCTCTAGGAACTCTACTAAATCATTCTTTTCAAATGGAGCTCCATCTTTTAATGTTAATAAGAATCCAAACCAACTAACTTCTGCTTTATCTAAAGCGTAAGGTAAGTGGAAGTATTGCTCATACTTTTCAAAGATAGTACGTAACTTCTTAAAATTCTCTTTACGTCTTTCATGCATCACATCTAACTTTTCGATTTGTTTTAATCCAATAGCTGCTTGCATTTCTGTTGGCTTTAAGTTGTATCCAATCTCATCAAACACATAACGGTGATCATAAGTCAATTCAGGATACTTTTTAAACCAGTTACTCATCCTAACTCCACAAGCTGTACCGCAAGTAACGTTACCTGGTTTAGAAGTATTACAGTAACAAGCACGTCCCCAGTCTCTTAAAGAAGCTAGTAACATTCTTTGTTTAATATTATTACAAGCTACAAATCCTCCTTCACCTGTTGTCATGTGATGTGCTGGGAAGAATGAGCATGTTGAGATTTTTCCGAAAGATCCTAAGGGTTGATTATCCCAAGTTGATCCTAAAGCATCACAACAATCTTCTAAGTATATTAAGTCATACTTTTTAACAATAGCCATCAATCGATCCATATCAGGCGGATTACCTAATACGTGAGCAAAGATAATTCCTTTAATCTCCCTATTGGTATCCTCTTCCAATAACTTCTCTACTTGATCTAAGTTTAAATTCAAGTTCGGCAATTCAACATCAACAAATACAGGAACGTATCCATTTTGAATTAAAGGATTGATTGTTGTTGGGAAACATACAACAGGAGTAATAAACTTACTACCAGCTGCTAATGCTCCTCCTCTTTTTGATTTTAGCATTGCTACCATCAATAGGTTAGCAGAACTTCCAGAGTTTACAATAACACCATCACTCTTTCCTAAGAACGGTGCAAACTTCTTTTCGAACTCTCTACCTTTTTCTCCTAAGATAAACCATCCATTAAGTAATGATTCTACTCCGGCTACAAATTCTTCATCGTCAAAGTACGGTCCTGAGTACTGTACCCAGTCTTCTCCTTCTTTCCATGTCTTTTCTTTTTGTGATTGCTTAACGTAATCTCTAATTGAATTTAAAATTTCTTGTTTTTTGTTGATCATAACTATTTTTATTTATTTATCTTATTAATATACGAATTTTTTATTCCATCTCCAAACTTTGTAAAAGAAAAATTAGGAAATATTCTTAACATCTTTTCAATAGAAACATCTTTTCTATACTGACCGTCTAGTTCTGGTCGAGTATATTTTATATCCCAGGTATCTTTTCCTAAAGCTTGTAGTGTTATCTGTGCTAACTCTCCTATACTATATGTCTCTGGATTAGATACATTGAATGACTCTACAATGCTCTGCTCTATCATAAGCTTTATAATCTCAGCAATGTCTCCTGCATAGGTAAATTGTCTTAAAGGTTTGCCTGTACCTAAAAGGTTAATTGTACTCCCTCCTACTCTTTCTTGCTCTATTATTTTATCCAACAATGCCGCTACATAATGTGCTTTTTCTTTCTTATGTGCATCTAATTCGCTGTACAGGTTTGATGGAGTAATGTAGCAGTACTGTGTACCGTATTGTTTATTGTATGCTTCAATTTGAGCGATCATACATCGCTTGCTGTATGCATATTCAAAATTAGTAGGAGTTGGAGCTCCCTTAAATATATCCTCTTCAGTCATAGGATATTTCTCTACAGTATCAGGAAATATACAAGTACTTGCTAAAGCAATAAGCCTATTAGCTCCTACTTCGTAAGAAGCTTTAATAGTATTTAGATTGATATGTATATTCTGTTCTAAATAATCTACCGGCCTGTTTATATTATCTTGAATACCTCCAACTAAAGCTGCTAGATGTATAACTATGTCTGGTTTTATTTCTGTGAATACTTCTAGAGTATCTTTATAACTTGTTAAGTCACAATCCTTACTACTAAGGTACATTGCTTGTGGAAGTATTTGTTGAAGGTGTTTACCTACGGTGCTTGTTCCTCCTGTTACTAGTATTTTCATTTCCTATTATATTAATTTATTATAAGTAAATACCTCTACTAATGCTCTGTAAATCGTCTCTTCATACTCTACGTACTTGAGTGCTAACTTATAATTTTCTTCAATAAAACCTATTCTTGAGCTATAGAAGTCTTCAGTCAATTCATTAGCTTTTTGTACAAATTCATCTACGTTTGTAAATTGAATAACTCCTTCTGCATGAAAGAGATTACCTACATCAGGACATCCCCAGTATATTGGAATAGTTTTTAAAAGAAAGCAATCGAGAAGTTTTTCTGTAAAGTATCCATTGTGTGAAGTATTTTCTATTGCAACACCAAACATAACATCTCCAAAGACTTCCTCTTTTCCTTTACGAGCATCTTCTAGGTTATGCCTATCTCCATATACATCGAAGAACTTTGTAGGTATCTTAACCTCATTCTCTCTTGCAAGAAGCTCATGACGAAGAGAGTGTCCATAAGTCTTAAGAAGCTTACCGCATAGGTGTGCTACTTTAAATTCTTTCTTATGTTGCTTTTCATATTGATCTGGCTTAAACCAAGTATGTCCAAATGGAAGATATATTGCATTGTCACAATTATTAAGTACTTTACTATTCCAAGTCAGTATGAAGGTAAATAAGTCTTTATTTTGTATGGCATAGTCATGTAGTCCAAAATACTCATTAGGTTCTTGTAGTACTAATATATTGATACTTGATAACTCTTGCTGGCTTTCTGGTACTGCATCTACGAATAGTGAGAAGTCTATATGGTTGATTGACTCTAGTTTTGCTCTAAAAGTTTTTTCATCGAAATGGTTTATCTTTAATTTCATAACCTATTACTTTCTATAATAATCTTCCCAGTATTCAATCATTTCGTCTAACATACTTTCAAAAGTATATTCATGCTTCCATCCTGTTGCTTTAACTAATTTGGAGCAATCTCCTTTTAAGTCATGTAACTCTTCCGGACGTAAGAACTTTTCATCCTGCTTGACATATTGACTCCAATCTAATCCTAGCTTACCAAATACATATTCACATAACTCCTGTACTGAATGTGATACTCCTGTTGAGCATACAAAGTCATCTGGTTTATCTTGTTGAAGTATTAACCACATTGCATAAACATAATCCTTAGCATGACCCCAATCTCTTGTAGCATCTAAGTTCCCTAACTTTAGTTCATTTGATAAACCTAACTTAATCTTAACTGCTTCCTTACATACTTTATTTGTAACAAAGTTCGTACCTCTGCGAGGGGATTCATGATTAAATAAGATACCGTTTGATACAAACATCCCGTAAGAGTTTCGATAATTTCTACTGATGTTATATGCAAATACTTTAGCACACCCGTAAGGTGATACCGGATTGAGTGGTGTAGTCTCTCTTTGAAATCTATCGTTGTCAATACTATTTCCAAACATTTCTGAGGATGATGCTTGGTATATTTTTGTGGTAGGTGATACAAGCTTTACTGCTTCAAGAACATTTAATGTACCTATTCCTGTTGTATTGGCTGTGTATAGTGGTTGATCAAAGGATATTCTAACATGTGATTGTGCTGCTAGGTTATATAGTTCATCTGGCTGTACCTTTGCAACTACCCTTACAAGTGATGCTAGGTCTGTGAGATCAGCATACTCTAGCTTAATTCTACTATAAACCTTGTCCAGCCTTGCTGTTTGATTTTCAGCAACAGAGTTTCTCTTAACAGTACCCCAAACCTCATAGCCTTTCTCTAACAATAACTCAGCTAAATATGATCCGTCTTGTCCGTTTATTCCTGTTATTAAGGCTTTTTTCATAATGTGCTGTAGTAGTTATTTTGTTTTTCTTGTCTGTCGATTGTCTTTGGATGATATAAAGCCCATTCCTCTTCTGGTGGAAGCATTCCGTGTATCTTAAATCCTTCTAATACTTCGTGTACTTTATTGACCCATTTTATGTGAGGTACTCTCTTATAGATTCTCATTTGCCAATCGGCCCAATTCACCCATCCTTTTTCATTTACATTCCATCCCCACTTCTGTATATGCTCTTGAGTTAAACCCTCTACAGTGTTTACTCTAGGAACTCTAACCATATCAACATCGTTAGTGCTCAACATTGCAGGTAGGTTTTCCATTAAATTGATATGAGGAATCTCATCAGCATCTATCTGAAAGATATAATCTCCTGAGCATACTTTGAAGAATTTATTCTTCCAGTCGGCAAAGTTTCCTTCAAATTGACTTTCGATTAACTTAATCCAATTTGCAGAAGAAAATCTATATAACTGATCTTGTAATTCTTGAGACATTTTAGGACTATCTGCTAGTACTACTATCTCGTCTTGTTCTCGTTTGTTTGAATGGAGGAAGTTGACTAGTCTTTTCACTTCCTCCAATTCATTACAAACTGTTATTGCATAACTTATTTTCATACTACTAATATACGAAATCTATTTTGATTCTGCAACTTCTACATCGAAAAAGTTGATAGCATCTAATGCTTCCATGAAGTCTTCTTTTTCAAAATGTTTGATATTCTTCATATCCATTTTAGTTGTCTGACCTTTTGGGAACTTTGTTTTTTCTTCTTCTAGGATCTCGATAGAGTTTACTGCAGCCCACTTCCAATTGTCTTTAGAGTTTCCATCTAAGAATACCATTCCTTTGTTAGGAAGAGTAACTGTTGCAGGAAACCATACTTTTCTATCCTCATCAATAAACATAAGGTCTTTGTAGAGTTCTGGTGATGCTTCTAGGGTTTTGTTTACTAAATCTCCTCCTTCAACCATTAGGGTTGAAGTTGAATACCCACAACCAAAGCAAAAGCTTGTTGTTACTTCTTCTGTTACTGCTTGTTCATAGCAAGCATTTCCTCCACAATGTGGACAGATTGACATTTTTTCTTCCATTCTATTTGATATTAAAATCCTTCTCCTGTTATATCTGCTCCTGCTTTTTTAAGCTTTGGTAATTCTATTTTCTTTAATTGTGGCAGCTTTAATTGAATCTGTTTAGGGAATTCAGGGATGTACTGTGTTAGAAGGTTATCTAATGTCTCTCTCATTTTCTCGTATGAGAATTGTGTTCTAGACCTATGTCCTTGTCTCTTTGCTAATTCCTTATAAATTTTATAATCCTCAAACACATCCTTTAGAGCTTTTCCTACAAGAGCATCATCTGGTCTGAACCATTGGCTTTCTTGTAAGATCATTTTATCTACAGCTGCAGATGGATGTACGTTATTTAAAGTTCCTCCAATTTGTTTTGTAAATTGATTGTCTAGGAAATCAATATGTCCTGACCATCCTGAGGCTATAATTGGCTTGTTTACTAAACTAAATTCAAGTAGTGGTCTTCCAAATCCTTCTCCTTTTGTTAAAGAGATCATTGCTTTTACTTTAGCGTGATTGTATAGTTCGTTTACTTCTGCATCAGAAATATCTCCGTGAAGTAGGTAAACGTTTGGTAGTTTACCTTTTACTGTCTTTCTAATTGCATCGATTCTATTTAAGACTTCATCCCTATCCATAACAGAGGTTCCTGATCCTGCTTGTACTTTTAAAAGAAGTGCTGGCATTACTTTCTTGTTCTTAAATGTTTCAAGAAATGCTTTGATAGTATATCCAATATTTTTTCTATCCTCTCCTAATGCTCCTGGAAGCCAATGTCCAACGGCTAAAAAGC
>Ga0181347_1000432_pt1 | contig 13766 bp, 14 predicted proteins | sample Su13VDMM110SN_FD_130102 | JGI IMG/M metagenome (GOLD analysis project Ga0181347, IMG submission 130102) | Freshwater viral communities from Lake Michigan, USA - Su13.VD.MM110.S.N | ecosystem: Environmental > Aquatic > Freshwater > Lake | place: USA: Michigan | collected 2013-07-16
GATGTGTGGAACTTTCATGTAAACAATGTGGGAAACGTACCAGCGCAATGTGCGCCCGAAGCGACTGCTGGAACACCGAAAAGAACCTTGCAGTGGAGACTACCCGACGAGCCAAAGAAGTAGCACTGAAGAACAAGGAGCCGCAACAACTTGCCATGCTTCAGTTTCCGCAGAACTTCGATAAGGTATCTGCGTGGGCCGAGAGCAAAGGCGCACAACGCCCACAAGACCGGGATGCAATACGGCGCATGGCAAGGGAAACAATCTACGCAACCATGACATATGCAGCGATAGCTAGGAGCTTGTGATGTTGTTGGGGGAAACGCCATACCTTTCCTGCTTTGTCAGAAATGAATTCCTGTTTGACGAGCAAAAAGGCCACGGTGAGTTCACGCCAGCGGTTGCGTTTGCGTTCCGCGCCGAGCCAGCGCGTGTCCCTATGTTCCAGGTCATGCTTGACTCTGGAGCGCAGTGGGCGCGAGTGCCAATCCACATGATATGCAGCAAACCCTGCGAACCACTACCCATTGAGCAATCGTGCTGGTGGGACAGCTACGGGTATGAGTTTACGGTAGTCGCGCTGCCGTTTCTCAAAGGCCATGCGGTGACTGCACTTGGCAGGGACAAACAAATCCGCAAGGGCAACTATCTTTTTACGGTGGATTGGATGAAAACCGGCTGGAGCGAGGTGCCAGACCAGCACAAGAACCATCACGTTATTGCGCTGGAATCAGGGCCGTGGATTGCATACCCCAACAACCGTTTGGTATGGCATGACCCGTCATGGATTACGCCAGCACCGAACAGGGAATGGAAAACACCGACGCGGAGTTATTCTGTTGAAGGGTAAAAAAAAAGCCCCGCTAGACGGGGGCAAAGACCACGGCACTAAGAAAAAGGTCGGGAACCTGACTTGTCAATTATAAGCGCCATCTTGCGCGGTGGGAGCGCCGGCAGGTTAGGAATGCTGATATGCGTCCAGGCGTCAAACTCTCGGATGATCTGGTCGTATGCCAGCCCTGACGCCATCACAGCCTTCACCACCGCGTCGGGGGTCATACCTGGCACTCGTATGTCAGCCGCGCAGCCAAGGCGGTGCTGGCTGGTGTCGCGGCTCCCACAGGCATCATTGACCGCTTTGCTGCGGAAGGCTGAATTGACCATGATTGGCCTGCCGCCCAGCCGGTCTTTGACCAGCTCCAAAAATTTAGCCAGCCGTTGCAGGTTTGCCAGCGCCGCCGGATCTGGCGTGTTGTCCAACGTCCGGTGGTCGGTGACGGTTAGCTCCGCAAGGGTAAAGTGCGGGGTCACCTGTTGCCGGGATCAGCCCGAACAGCGCCGCCAAGACCCAAAGCTGCCGCGATGCCCTGCACCAGCAGTTGATACTGCGGCGGCACCATCGGGATCCCGACAGCAAACAACACTCCCAGCCCCGCCAGTGTTGATGCTTCGCCAAAACGATTTCTGAGCCAGCCCATATTGACCTCCTAGAAGTTGCCACCTACAGGATTTAACACCCCGGCTGGGGCGTCGGTAACAATTGTTGATCCCATCTTTACATGCCCGTTAGTTAGGGGAGACTCGTTGATCGGGCCATAGCAAGACGCAAGCTGTACCCCGTTCACCAACTTGGCTTGCTTGTCGCAAAGGAACGACCACTGGTTGCTCATGCCCTCTGTCTTGCTCAACACAAAGGTGCGGTGAACCAGTGGCGCCACGGCCCAGCTTGGGGCTTGCGGGGCTTCTGATACGGTGCTGAACAATGACCAGACTTTGCCTGGAGGCGCGTCACAAGAGTTCTTCATCAGCGCACCGTTGGCTACGCTTCGGCCTTTCAAGACCGGACAGACCGCCATGCCCTCGGCAAACGTTTTGCCCTTGACGGTAATCATCTTGCCAGTGGGTGTAGAGCCAGAAGCTGCACAGAGTGCATATTCGCCGTTGCAGATCATCAGGTCGGCAGCGGCAACGCTAAAAGGCAGCAACGCGAGGAAGAGCAGCTTTTTCATTTGTCATGCTTTCAAGATGATGTGAAGCAACAGAGCAATTATGAAACCCGCCACACTGATACCAATCTGCTCGATGCGCTTCAGACGGGCGTTGATAGAGTCGTAGCGGATCTCGCAAACAGCCTCGTGCGAGGTTAGACGCACGTCCAGCTCGTTGGTGGTTGCCATTATCGGATCAAGCTGTTTTGCGCGGCTACAGGTTTAGGCGCCAACTTATTGTCGTTGGTGGGGATGTCAGACACAAGGGAAAACCCGGCGCGTGCGCCGCGAGATCCCAGCGAGCTAGAGTACCCGGCAACGGCTTGAAGAAACATACGATTCCAACGGCCCAATTCTTCGGGGGAAGGTATGCGCTGCGCTTCAATTTTGGCTAATTGCTTTGCAAAGTCTTGCGCTTCGCCCGCGCCAAGCATCCCCATCTTTACCATTGCGGGGCTGATGACTTCATTAAACCGTTGAGTAGCCCCTTTTACGCTTCCGCTAGACAACCTATCAGCTAAGGTTTCCCGCAGCGCGTCGTACACATCGCGCTTGCCCGTGGGGGAACGCTGGATAATTGGGGCAACAAGCGCCCACTGGGTGGCATCGCCTGTTTCAATCAAAGCGCGTGCGTTAAACTGCGGGGACGCGCTTGCCCGGTTCCATATCTTATCTGCGGCGGCGGCGCTTTCTGTTGATACGATTTTTGCTTTATCTTGAGCTTTAGTTGTTAGTGCTTCTGCCTCGGTTGCTGCTTTCTTAACCAGCGCGTTGCTTTCCGCTTCGCCAGCGGCAGCTAACGCATCGGCTTCCTTGGCTAGAAAATTTTGCCTCACGCCGCCGCCAGTTTCAATGGCAGTGGCCTTAGACTTCGCCGTTGAGAGGATGCCCGTTTGTTGTGCAGTTAACTGTTTTATGACTGCGTCTATCGATGCGTTTGACTTTTCAGCGGATTCCAATGCGTTGGCATACTTAACTACGGCGGCTTTTGACCCGGGCACCGCGTTGAGCATTTCCCGGTTAGTGGTCATCCAGCTACGCACGGTGGCTGACGTATCTTTGCCAACCAACTGAGCGGTGATATGGTCTAGACCCGCCTGCGTTGCCAACGCTTTGTCGCCTACAAGTTCCACCAGATTTTGAAAAGCTGTTGGGGTCTTGAAGAAATATGCCGGCATCTTGAACGGGTCGGTGGCGAACTGGGTTAGCGCGCTGCGATCCATACCCGTTAGTTGCTGACCTGCCTTTGACCCAAACACCGCCAGTTCTGGACGCGAATCGGCGTAGTCAGTCAGCAGTTGTGCTTGCTTAGCCCCAGCAAAGTTTTCTTGTATCTTGCTCAACTTACCGTATATGTCTTTTCGCGCCTTATCATCAATACTAGCGTAGCCTTCCGCCGGAGCGCCGCGAAAAGAATCGCCCATCAATCGTCGGGCGTCGTCTATAGCTTTAAATGAGGGCGACACAGCGGGCGCGCCTTTTTCGACCTTGACTGTGATCTGGTCAAGGATTTTTTTGTACCCCGCAGCTACATCGGCAGAACGAACACCCGGCTTGAGTTGATTTTCAAGGTAGGTAACCAGGCTTTTATACGCGGGTGTTGACGCGACGTTTAGCCCGCTAGCTTCCAGTTTTGCCACTTCGTTGTTCACGTCAGCCGCTGTGGTAGCGTATCGTTCTGACGCCGCAGTGCGGAAGTCGCCTTCACGTTTGGTAGCCACATCCCGCAACTGGGTGCCTATCTCGGTGCTGCCACCTGGGCGCTCATTACCAATTTCCAACCGCGTTTGTTTAGCTGCGATAGTGGATTGGTTTTGCCCTGCGGTTAAATATTCAACTCTTGTTCCTAGCGGTTCGTTGCTTGTTTTCGCTGCCGCCAGTTCTGCCCGCGCAGCGGTTTCGGCCTCGTTTAACGCCGCGTTGGCTTCAGTGTGTAACTTGCCAGCGCGCGCGTTTGTTGCTGCCAACCGTTGGTTAGCTATCTGCGTTTCGCGCTGAAGATCCAACGCGGTCTTGTTTTCTGCCGAGGTCACAATATCCGCTGCCCGACGCTCCCCCGTTTGGAGAACATCTTCCGCGCCGGCTTTCATTTGCCCGCCTATGGCCCCCAACGCCTCGCCGGGTTTTCTGCTGCCTTGCACGTCAGCGATTAATTTAGCAACGTACGCTTGCTCGTAATCGGTTAATGGTTGTCCTGTTGCGCGAGTAATCCCCTCAGATATTCGCCCCGCAATCTTTCGCATTGCAACCGCGTCTATCCGACCGGGCATGGCGTAGCTGGACAATACGTTTGCTGCAAAAGTACCCGCAACGCGTAAAAATTCGGGGCTTAGCCCACCGCCTACAAATCGCGCCCCTTCTGCTACCAAACCCCCAGGCGCCGCACCTAGCCCTTCCGCGATCTTACCCGTCGTTTCAGCCCCGGCGCCGCTTAACGCGCCAGAAGTTACACGCGCTGTGGGGCCGGCAGCTCTCGCTGTGCGGCCCAAGAACTCAATACCGCTACCAAGGGCTGATGCTTGCGGTACTCCAGTTGCCTTAAGGCCCATGCCCACGCCTTGGATTATTTCTGGCGCTACCAACCCCATTCCAGCACCGAGCGCGGTTGCGCCGCCAATGTCGGTTATAAGCTCAGTGCCCGTAGGGCCGCGCAATGGGCGCGCAGGTTGTCTTGGCTGAACAATGGCCGCTCCACCAGGAAGCGTTTCAAACCCTTGCTTGGGGTACGACGACAAGATCGTTGCTACTTCGGCATCGGTAGCGTCGTCGGGGACTTCTATTGTACGGCCTTCAAATGATATGGGTTTGCCCATTATCGTTTCCTAATAACGCCGTCAGCATCTCTAACATAAACGTCTGGCCCCGTCGCTTTAGCCGGCACTTTTATAATCGGGTCGTAAGGAAATTTTACGCCGCGAGATATTGCGCTTTGGACTTCGGCGTTGTGTATATCAATATTGGTACGGACAGTATCCGCATAAGAGTCTAGTACGTTTGCCAACGCATTTGGATCGGTGTTTAGGTTGCCTAATGCTTGCTCCAACGCCGCTTGCTGACGTTCGGACGGTTGCGAATCCAGTTTTTTAAGGTTAGCCAATATGCCTTGGAATAGTCTAGATCTAAGTTCTTCTGCGGTTTTGACGCCTTCCGTATTGATGCTCATACCAAGTCTATTATTCAAAAAAGAAGCTGCGGCTTTCATTCCCTCGCCGCCAGTCCCCATAAAAACGCTGGCAGCAGGAATTAACTTTTTCGCTGCTTCTATGTTCGCAAACATGGCGGGGCTTTGTTTAAGCGCGCCGTAGGTTGCCCGTGTGTCCTTCATAAATTCTTTTTGCGCTTCTTCGCTTGCCGGCACAAACGTGTTGACTTTAAGTTGTGTAGGCAGCGCGTGCGTAGACAATTGTACAAGTCTACCTTTCAAAAACTCACGCTCGGTTGGGTCTGTAGTTTTTCCAAGCCTGTCGAGCGTAGTCAGATACTCGTAAGAGGTTGTAGATTCTTTTCCGACCTTGGCCTGCCGCGCTGCCGTCTGTTCTGCCGCTGACAATCTTGAGTTAGCCAACAGCGTTTCAAACTCAGACTTGGCAGCGGGCGCGTTGAAATCGGGCAGGCCCGCCCGAACTAACGTGCCACCCGGCGCAACCGTATGCGACTTCATAAGCTCGTCTTGTTCTCTTGTCAACAGCGCGGATCTTTGAATTGCGTTAGGCGCACCATTCGGGCCTATATACGGTGCAAGCTGTCGTAGCTCAGTTTGTATTTGGGCAATTCGTCTTTCGGCCGTCATCGGCGTTGCGGCAGTAGGTGCAACCAAAGCGTTAGCCGAGGAGGGCATAGCCTGACCGGTAGCAGCCAATGCGTTAGACGGCGCCGTGCCGGGGGCTGCTGCCGCGCCCATTGGTGCGCCTGCCGAGGGCGCCATAGCGGGCGCGGTGGACAATGCGTTGACACCGGGTGGGTTTGCCTTCTCATACGCGGCAACAGTCTGCGCTTTTTGCATCAGCCCCGCGCCCAGCTTTTGCATCTCAATGTCTGGGTGCGCGAGATAGGCTTTTGCTATTTCAACCGGGTCTGACGGCCCACCCATAGCTGACACTTTGCGGCTAAATTCAGCCAAGCCCGTTGCGTCGCGCTGCATCTTCTGGAGTTGCATCTGCGAGACTTCGCCCTGCCGCATGGATTGCTGCATTTGCAGATCCCGCGCGCGCGCCTCTTGCGCCTGATCCATGCCGGTGACAAACGCGTTGCCGATGCTTTGCGAGCCAGGTGGGTTTAGCAGTCCAAAATTAAGTTCAGCCATGATATGTTCTACCCTATGTTTGCGTAAGGATCATCAAAGCTACCAAATCCCATAGACGAACCTGTTGGCGGCGTGTACCCGTAGCCCCTTGCAAGTTGTGGCCCGTATATCCGGCCCAGCATGTTGGCCGTGCCACCAAAAGCAGACTGACGCTGGCCCGCTGCAGCCATCGCTGCGTTGCCTTGGTTGGCCGCGCTGGTCATGTAGGCGTTGCCAATGTTACCTGCCATGTTTGCGCCTTGCGCGCCGATCTGATTAGTTGCCGTTTGACCCGTTCCAGCAACACCGGCTAACCGATTGTAGAGTTGGTTACGCTCACCCGTTTGAGCGTTAAAACGGGTTACATACCGGTTAAAAGCATTGCCGTACTCTTGGCTACCCAAATCCTGCCCGTAACGCTGCACGCCTTTCAACGTCGCCCCAGACAAGAGTCCCCCTCGAGCGGCGGCGCTTCGGTCAATCGCCTTTACACCTTCAGCTAGGCGAAACCCCGCGCCGGGGTCTTCACTGTATTGAAAATCAAACGGCATAGCGGAGCCAAACTCGCCACCGTACCCTACGCCCGGCGCCAACCGATTGATTGCGCCCGTGCCAGCGGTGAGGAACGGCGCTTGGTCGGCGCGGCTAAGGTCGTACTGCCGGCGCTGTTCGGCAACAGAAGCGTCGGAGGCTTGCCCTGATGCGCGGGCGGCAGTCTCGGCGGCGTCAGACGAGGATTCTGAGGCAAGGTAGCCCCCAAGAAGCATGGACCCACCAATTATCCAAGGCATATCAGTTCTCCTTACGCAGCGTCTGCGCGATAGTTCTTACTTGATGCGCGACAGCGGGTGCAATGATTACGGTATCTATCATATCTTCATCTGTACAGTCCGTGGCGTGGATGCAAAACCACACCACATCGGTCAAAGACCGCACGCCGTGGTGCTGGCCGGCCTTGATCGTAATGCACGCGGGCGCCTTAATGACCTCGGTGCCCGCATCCGTTATCAGCTCAACAGATCCCTGCGCCAAGATCGACAAGTGGTCAAACTTGTGCGCGTGCTGAACCAACCATTTCCCCTCCGAGATGATCGTTTCCTTGGCGTAGATTCCACCGCCAAAGTGATGCGTAACCTCGGGGGTTATGAAACTCACGACACTTCCCGCCCGCTGGCCCGAATGTTAATGGCCGTGGCCGTTCCAGCGATGGTCGAGATAAACCCGCTCGCCATCAGCACCTGGCCCACAATCTCGGGGAACGTGTAGACCTCGCTGGCGGCAATCGTCTTGGTCTTGGTAATCAGGTTCTGATTGCCAGCCGTGTCTGCTGCCGTAACCAGATTCACACTGAGCGTTGCCGCCGTTGCGCTGAAGTTGGTCGCCGTGAACTTGTCGATGATCGTGGTGACGTTGGTCGCGGTGTATTGCGTGGTCTGACTGTTCTCAGCGGTCTTGGCCGGAATCAGCACTTTTACGGTGACGGTCATGGTTGGCTCCGGTTAAGTAAAGCTGACTTCAATTGAAGATGTTGTCGGCGGCGCCGTGGAAAACACCAGATTTGACCCGCTAAGCGAGTAGGTATTCTTTTGCTGGTAAACGCCGTTGATGTAGACGTTTGTAGTGTTTTCGTTGGTTGCGTTGCCCAAGTTAAAACTAACCGTGGCGCCATCGCCGGTAAAGTTTGAAATAACAGGTACACCACCACCACCGCTGGTGATGTTGTCGTAGGTAGCAATCAACACCGCTGCCGAGGTTTGCAGGACAAACTTGTAGCTGGCAAACAGCAACCAGATCTGCCCCCCAGGCACCCGACCTGCCGAGTTCAGCACAATCGGATTGGTGTGAGCTACCGTACCCGCGCTGGTCGTGTAAGTTGCTTGCGGCGTGGTCGTCCCGGCGGCGTAGGTGTAGATTAGCCCGCCAGACAAAGGACTCCCGTTGTTGTCAAAGAACTGCCAGCCAACGCCACCAAATGCGGAAAGATTTACGTTACTCATTGCAAGTTCCTTATTAGGTAGAGGTGACAGTCTGCCACGCAGCGCCAGTGTAGATGCAAAGTTTAGACAGCGTGGTGTCCAACACAATCAAACCGGCTATTGGCGACCCAATTGCGTTCTTCTGCGTCGTGGTCATTGCTGGTGCGCCAAGTCCCTGTGTGGTTGATATGACTTGAAACGCTGCCGCTGCGCTGTTTTGTTTTGGCCCGTACACCACGGTGTCAGTAGCGAGGATGCTTAAACTGGCAGTTCGTCCTGAAGTTGTGAGGTCATTGTTCAGTACGAAACACCCGGTGTTTGATGCGGCAACCAGCACACCATACGCCGGTTGTTTTGCCCCGCCGCCATGCCTAATAGTGTTGTTGGTGACGTTGACGTAGGTAGAGTTATTTACGGCAATGTTGTTGGATACTGCGTCGGTTGTTTGACTGCTATTTGCAACGACGTTGCTATCTACGCGGATGTTCGTCGCGTAGTTGATGTTTATCCCGTCTGCGTTAGACGCCAAAACATAGTTATTGCTGACAACACAATTTGATACCGAATAGATTAAACCTGTAATCAGAATGCCCAACCCGTTATACGACACAATGTTTCCATCAATCACCAAGCCTTCAGTTCCTTGGTTGTTTGGGTTCTGGACAACAATACCGTTATCGCCGTTCAAATAGACGATGTTGTTGTTAACAGTTGATTGTGTCGTCGAGGTTATGTTTATGCCCTGCGTTGTATTGCTATAGACGGTGTTCCCGTCAACAGACCCTAGCGTGGCGTTTCTGTAACTAATGCCATTTGTGGTGTTTGAGTAGCACTGGTTCCCAACCACATCGACATATTCAACAGTGCCAGCGCCATAGACCTCGATGCCAGAGGCAGCGTTCCCAAAGGCGCGAACATCCCGAACGACAAAGTTACTTACTGTGGATGGGCCACCCGAGCCATTGTTTGGGTTTGGCTCGATATCAATTCCATCTTGAGGCGCTGTGCCGTTGGAGTTGACGTACCGACCACCAATAATAGACCCGCCAATGCACCCGATAATCGACGCGCCGTTGCGGTAGTTGTTATCCGCAGTGCAATTAAAAAAGTTGATGTTTTCGCACTCTGGATAGGGTGAATTCAAGTCATCGTAGACAACCGCAAACCCGTCGGTGTACATGTCCTTGCTGGTTAGGCCGTAAACATTCACGTCGGTTGCGCCTTGAATACGCAGACCGATACCGTTAAAGTTGGCAGTAATCGGATGCGTAGCGCGATCACCCTGCAATGTTCCATTCTCGATGGTCACGTTGGATACGTTGTAGACCAAAAGCACGTTGTAAAGATCTTCCGAATTTGCAATGGCTTTTAGCGTGGCATTGGTGTCCATCACGATGCGTGAGTTGCTTGGGACATACACGCCAGCCTTTACTTGCCCCGACTGAATCGTGTGGGCATTCACCATGTAGGTTCCCTCGGGAATCCACACTGGGCCATTACTCGCAGCTGCATTTATGGCGGCTTGTATAGCAGCCGTGTCGTCTGTTGCCCCGTCACCCGTAGCGCCGTAATCTTTGACGTTGTACGGGGCCGAGTCGATCATGGAGTACGTTACTTTGGTCAGGGCCATAACTGATCTCTTTTAAGATGTTAAACAGCTTCTAGTGCTGCTACGCGTTTACGAAGCAGTTGAATTTCCGCAACGAGGTTTGCAATAACTTCCGATGAGGAGGCTTGCATACCTTGATACAAAGGAACAGTGCGGGTGGCTTTTACTGCTGCAACTGCCGGCGTTAGCTCGTTGCCATCTTCATCAATGGTTGCGTCAATTGCTGGCGATACTTCGTACTCTTCTTCCTCAGTTCCATCTTTTTCACCGGACACAGAGGACGGTGATACTTCGGCAAATTCGTGTGCAATAAAACCTGCGGCTTTAATACCAGATTCTGTCCACTCCCACGTTTTAGGCTGGAGAGCATCAATGAACGCACCAGAACCCGTAAGGGGGGCTTGATTGTTCTTTAAGCGGTAGTCTGATGTGGTGTTGTAGACAACAGCACTTGTAACCCCAACTCGATTTATATTACCAATGTTGCTACCAGCAGAATTCCTGAACTGAACAAAGGTTGCGCCAGACGCATCAACCGTATCTGTAATGTCTATGAGGTTGAAGACTGCTCCTGAAGCATTAACAAGGAGACCTTTAGTAAGTGATACCCCGCTTGTCGCAGCGCTGATTGGATAAATAAGTCCACTGTTGTCAGATGCACTAAGCGCAAGCCTCCACGCTCCAACCGTACCCGCATTTGGGCCTTGAACTTTTGTAACCCCGTAACTAGACTCGTACAGCAGTTGAATCGACGCTGCCAGATCAGTCGATGCAACACCATTAGTTCTGATCCCGGCATTGCCCAAAATCGTGCCTGTAGCACTGAGGGTTGAGCTAAATGTTCCTGTGGTGAACGCTCCGGTATTAGCAGTTGTAGCGCCAACTGTCCCGTTATGCGCCCCGTTGGTATTAATGCTGGCAGTGCCGGTCAGGTTGGTGACCGTGCCGCTGGAGGGTGTGCCAAGCGCCCCACCGTTGACCACAAACGCGCCTGCCGTTCCGGTATTGACCCCGAGCGCAGTGACAACGCCCGTTCCAGTTGTGGTGGTGGCTGGAGTCACGCCAGCCCCACCGCCGAGAACCAACGAGCCAGCCGCAAGTGCTGCCGAGGATGCCCAGGTGGACGTGCTGGAGAAGTAGGGGATGCCGCCGCTGGTGCCAGCCACCGTCAGTGCCAACGTGCCAGAGCTGGTGATCGGTGAACCCGCAACCGATATCAAGCCACCAGTAAAAGACTGCGCGACACTGGTGACCGACCCGCTGCCCTTGCCGTTAAACGTATTCCAGTCGGTGCTGGTCAGGTAGCCATTAACGCTCGTTGTTGCAGCCGCCATCGAGATCGCTGGCGTAGTGCCGCCCGAGCTGACTACTGGCGCAGTGCCGGTCACACTGGTCACGGTGCCTGAGCCTTTGTTGTTAAAGGTCGTCCAATCGGCGGCGCTCAAAGCCCCGCGATTAGCCGCAGACGCGGTTGGAACTTGCAGTGTAATGACCGGCGTTGTAGTTGGGTTTGCCACAGTGCTGGAAAGGTCGGTGCCGGTGGTGCCGAGGGTTAGCGCAGCCACACTGGTGACGGTGCCGCCCCCATCAGTCGCCCATGTTGGCGCTCCAGCACCGCCACTGGTCAGCACCTGGCCCAATGTACCTGCCGCGCTCACCGCCAGCGCGGGGCCGGTGCCGTAGGCTATGCCGCCTGCCGTTGGGCTACCGTCAAGGTTGTAGTTGGCGATGGTGCCGGTCTGCACAACCGGCTGGAGGTACGCGCCTTGGATGGCGGCTTCAGCGTTCTCAAACCGCGACATCATCGACATGAGCTGCGCGGTGTCAAGCGTGGCTAGGAAGTCGCCCGATTGATCCTCGTATTGCGGGGCAATGTTCTGATTGATCTGAATCAACAACTCGGTCAGGTCGGGCTGATTGGGTGGCCCAAGCTGCAACTCCTCAAGCGTGATGGGGTTGTTGCCGCTGCCGGTGAGGACGAAAAGATTAAGAAAGAACCGATACCATTCCCGCGCCATCAGGCCGGTGCGTTCGTCAATGAACGGCACCCGAGGCGCGGGGATGTTGGTGATGTTGAGGTTAGGCATTGGTTGGCGTAACAAACAGTTCAGCGCCCATGATGGCGATCTTTACAGGGTCTGTCCCCGACACTTCATACACCCGGTCGCGGATCTTCTCGGTCATGCCCAACCGCCGCCAGATAGTTCTCGTGCCATACGCCCCGAGCTTGCCCATTGACCGCCAGTGTTCGTTCGACCAAGTATGCCCCGCGTCATCCGACCAGCGCAGCATGACTTGCGGATCGTAACCCGGCGCAGCGGTGTAGGCTTCCGTTTCCAGCGCATAGCCGTTGTAGTCTTCGGCGGGTTGCACTTGCGTTACCAGCGGCTCGTTACCGTCGCCAGCCTCAGTAACGAGCTGGTCGCTGGCTTGCGTAATCAAATAACCCTGCACAAATTCAGCCACGATAATGTTGCCGGACTCGGTGGCGAGGTCTTCGGCATCGTAGGCAGGGTAGGCGTTTAGCCCGACCCCCGTTTCGGCGTCCAGTTGCAAGCTGTGGTGCGCGGTGCGCTTGAGGTTGTTCTGCCCCGTAGCCAGCGCCCGCCACGACCGCAGCCACTTTTGGATCTGGTCATCGTCGGCGTAGACATCTAGGTCAAATGCGTACAGTCGTCCATCCTCATAGTCCCCAACCACAATCTCGTCGTTGAATGACGTTTGGCAGTTGCTACGGTGCCTTGTAAATTGCCCGCTTTCAAACCCAGCACGTTCGTGCCACAACTGGGTAGACACGTCGTATACCCATGTCGCTTCGGCTGACGGGAAGATCAGCACATAGAACGGATGCCCGTCTTGCTGGTATGTGTAGCCAATTGCGTCAGAAATGCTGCCGTAGCTTTGAATAGCATATTCCACTGCGTTGGTTGATACCCGCGCTGGCGTGTAGCCGTTAGCCCGATAGACAGTCCCTCGGCCTCTAGCATCCGACCCCAGCCAGAACACGCTGTTGTCGAGCTTTGCAACGGAGTAAGCAGCTTCGCAGCCCACTTCCATGAACGCGCCTTGAATCCGCGCCAAGGGGAAGTCCGGCGTTCCCGCGTCATACCAGACCTCAACGCTGGTAGTGCCAAACAGAAAGATTTCGCGGTGGTCTACGATCAGCGCGATTACATCGTCAGGGTAACCTTCCGCGCTGGCAAAGTCCAGCGGATCTACGGAAGTTCCGTCGAGCAGGCTGGTTACCCAAAACTTCTGCGAGTCTGGCTCGTTAAATACAAAGTACCCGTCAAGGTAGCCAACTGATCCAGCGCCGGGGAAGTCAACGTCGGTAATCTGGGCAAGCACTGCCGTAGAGGTGTTGTAGATGTAGCTATCGGGATTGCAGGCGATGAATATCTGGGTGCCATTATCAGCCATACTGACCGGCCCAGTGCCTGAAACAGAACCGATCAAGGTTGCAACCCAACTGGTATTCAGGCTGTAGAACTCACTGCCGGACACCACATACCCTACACCATTGGTCACCCACAGGCCGCGAATAGGGCCATCACCAACAGTTGCCAGCAACCGCAAGCCAGGACACCGCAACAGAAAGCCCGCCTCTTTCCCGCCGCTGCCTTCTGGCACCGCCTCGGGAAACAGGTTGACCATGCGGTTGTCTGCCGCATTGATCGACCGCGCGACGTAGCTGCCGCCAAGGATGGGCGTTTTCAATTACGCCGTTACCGCTTTGATAACTGCAAAGGCAATCACGATTGCCTCGCTCAACGAACCTGCGGTGATATTCCGCACGTTAATGCTGGCTGAACCCGCCGCAGATTGAGCATTGAGCAGGTACGAACCGGCAGTGCCTGCGCTGATGTGGTTCATTATCAGAATGTCGCCAGACTCAATGACCGTGTTGGTGA
>Ga0181347_1000435_pt1 | contig 13722 bp, 24 predicted proteins | sample Su13VDMM110SN_FD_130102 | JGI IMG/M metagenome (GOLD analysis project Ga0181347, IMG submission 130102) | Freshwater viral communities from Lake Michigan, USA - Su13.VD.MM110.S.N | ecosystem: Environmental > Aquatic > Freshwater > Lake | place: USA: Michigan | collected 2013-07-16
CGATCCCCCGCACGCCATTTTCGCATAGCACTGGATGAGACACCTGATCTCCTTGCAATATCTTCCTGAGAAGCATGTTGCTCGTTGATCTCACGCCACATCCAGCGCACCAGTGGATGGGCTCCCTGCTTGGGAACCTTTTGCTTTTGATAAATACGCATGGCGGGACAAAAGTACCACCAACTATTTCGGGATGTCAATAACCCCGGCCATGCTACGCAGCTCACGACTATGTGATTTGACAGTGTTCTCGAACATACGAACCACGGTTTCACCGTAGGAACTATCGCCGTTCGATCTCCACGGGCTAGTTGCGGACACAAGTATAGCAACAGCTTGTGGTGACACAGTGCCGTTCATAATGCAGTCAGAGATATGTTTAAGGCGCTCATCGTTGATGTAGTTAAACGTATCGTGCCTGCCCTCAAGTGCACCGACACGTGCCATGGCACGCAGTTGTAACCGGAATGCTTTAAGTCCACGCAGCCATTGCTTGCGCTTGTCGCTATCTACGACGGGCTCCATGTTCTTGGGGTTGGTGATCTCCCCCGTCTTGAGGTTGATCCGCATGTACTGGAAGTACTCATGCCCTTGGTGTGTCCCACGTGGGCGCACTTTGTAGCGATTGGTAGCGATGCGGATGAACTGCATCGGCAGGACTTTCCAGAAGTTCGTCGATAGAGACTGACCCTTTGCAGCAACAGTGTGGGTCGTGGCAACAAACACCACTATGTTATCAGGGTAGACACGTGCAATTGCGCGTCCGTCGCTGCGTATCTCAACAGTTCCGGCACAGTCAAACAACTTGAACGCAGCCGTTAGCTTGCGCCCCTTGACAACGGGATCACGTGCCCTGCGCAGGTAGTTGTACAGTTCTTCGTATGATTTGTAATAGCTCATCTCTCACCTCACTTCGCAAACTTGGCTGCAGTTATAGTACCCGTCAGTGCTGTCAGATCGACATCGACCTCAGCCACCTCCGGCTTGACACGTTCCACCACCTTGCGATGGCGGTTCTTTGTACCCTCGGGCACCAAGTCCCAGAGGGGCGGCCATGCCTTGAGTGCAGGGCCAAGGGTTGTGTGCATGCCGATGATCTTCTTCACGCCTTCCACGAACGCATCGCGTTCCTGCTCAACAACGGCCATGTTGCTGATCCACGTATCGAGTTGTGTCTGGATGTCGTGCCACTCGTCACCAATAAGTTTAACGTCGAGCCGATAGCGATCATACATTTTTGCATTGGCCGTGGTGAGATCACTGTTGGGCTTAGGCACTGGCTTGCTGAGCTTGACCCGCTTGCCGTAAGTTCTGTTATTGATGCTGTCGATACAAAGCTCATCGGTCCACGAGAGGAACTGCTTGGGCAGTTGCGCTACGATGGGCATGAAGTCCCTCATCACGCGATCTGCCACGTCATCGCCAACAGCGGGCGGGTTATCGTGATATGCCTGCAGCCTTTTGCTGAACAGCGCCTTGGCATTACTGATGATTTCGGTCTTGAGTTCGTCTGAGAAACGTACGGTAGCCATCACTTCACTCCTTTGATAGTAAGTTTACCGTTGTCGCGGGTAAGCACTGACTTTCCATCAGCAACATCGCTGATGGCATCCATGAGCACAGCTATATCCTTGTCGCGCTTACGAAGGGATTGATGCAGGTATATTGACCATAGGCACACAACTATGGTAGCCATCTCCATATGGAGCATTGTCCGTGTCTCCTGTTGGTAGTGGGCGGGGTCTGATCACCCCGCCCGTTTTTACTACATACGGACAACTTCACCCCAGTCAGCCTTGTCCGAACCATTCGTCACCCACAACACAGGGTGATCGGGTGCAGGACCAAAGTCATTGCAGTACAGGTCGGTCAGGAACACCGTAGCGATGGGGTTGATATCCTTCTCGGCCATGTAGCGGAACACCGGGCTAAACGCAGTGCCGCCACCACCACGGGCAGTGATAACCAAGTCCTCGTCACGCTCAAACTTATCGTAGTGGCACACAGCGTGGTCGAAGTAGACCACATGCAACCGGGCTGGGATCATATCCTCCCACACGTACCTGATCTCAGCAGCGAACTCCGACAGTTCCTTCTCGCCAATGGAACCAGAGCAGTCGATAGCGAACACGATCTCGCCCAGTGCTTCACCGCTAACAGACGGCATGTGAATACCCATCGCAGCCATGCGGCGATTAGGACGTGACCACGACCGGGTATCGTTACGCTGCTTCTGCACGAAACGGCGGAGCACATCGCGCCAGTTTACCTTGGGCTGAAGCACTTGCGTGACGAGACGTTCCATGTTGGCGCTGAGCTTGCCCATCATCTTGGCAGCCTGTGCAGCTTGGGCTACCTTGACCCGCATCTCGGCCTGTTCCTGCGCCACTTCAGCAGGTGAGCCTTCAGCTTCCACCACGTCATCGCCAGTGCCGGGAATGGGGCTACCACCGGGATCGTTACCCTGTCCACCGGGATTTCCGCCTTGCCCGCCACCACCTTCCGGTTCAGGCAGGATATCGTAGATACCGTCAGTGGTGCCCTTGCCTGCATCGTATGTCGCCTTGTTGAGCAGACCACCGTCGATGAACTTACCGATCTTCTCGTCGGTCAGGAGCTGGTTAATGACGTAATCGCCAGCCATGTTCCACTTCTTGTGGTTGCGACCCCTGATCCGATAGTTGTGCTCGAACATGGGATGGAACACCTCATGTGCCATGAGGAACTTGAGCTGCTCATCTTCCAGTTCCTCGCAGAACTTGGGGTTGAAGTCGATCCACTTGCCATTGGTTGCAGCCGTGGGGAAGCGATCACTCACACGGATTTCCATGTTGAGCGCCAGTGTGCCGATGAACGGCTGTTCGAGAACAAGTGCAGTCCGGGCCTTTGCCAGACGCTTGTCGAGCGGCAGTGTGCTGTGTTTCATCTGTTTCTCTCCTGTTATGAATTGCCCATGAACACGGCCATGCGGTCCATGATCTCTTTTGCTTTGGACGCAGTATCCCGGCGCAGATCGGGGTCATTACGCAGTGCATCGGGGTGATAACTGATCAGCTTCTGCTCGACTTCACGCCGCATGGTTTCCAGTTCCGGATCATCAGCGAAGTTAAGCCGGGGCAGCAACGCACACAACTCACGTGCATTCTCCAGCATTGTGTCACGGAACACAGCACTGGGATTGGCCAGACGCTCCTCAATATGTTTCACCTTGTCGAACAGACGCTGCCAAACGTCTTTCATTGCGGAAGCACTTGCTTCCTGCACCCTACGCTCAACATCTTGCTGGATGCGGGACAGCTCATCGCTGGCAATGCTCACACGGAAGTCATTGTTCGGTACTGGAAACACTGCGAGGTCCATCTTGAACTTGGTCGAGATGTTATCGGGATGCGGGTAATCGCCAGCATCGAACAGGGAACCCAGTGAACGCTTGGCATCGTCAATGTAGCTGGCATAGTTCATCGTGAACACATTGGTCAGCCACTGCCACTCGCCCTTCTTCTTGCGGAAGTTGGTCATGAACTCCAAGTAGTTGGCAGTGGGCAGCAACTGTGTGCCTTCGATGCCCCACGGCAGTGTGTTCTCGTAGAACTCAGTACGTATGCTATTGGCCTTCCTGTGTACCAGATCGAGCTGGTCGTTCATCGGCAGCAGTGACTTGTTGTAGCGTCCCACCACGGCATTGACGTTGTGGGTATCAGCCACTTCCTTGGTTGCCCGCTTGTCATACTTGCGTGCAGTCCACTGCGATATGTTGAGCTGCACTAGCAGCGCACGGTCATTGAGGTTCATTCCACTTCTCCTGTTGTCTACTTGCTTTCTGTACTGCGGCCCATGCTAGGAACTTGAACCATTCTCCGGGCTCATGTTTCTCCATCTTGGCCATACGCTGGTACACTCGGTCTAGGTACATGCTGCCGGAGTAACGATTATGCGTAATGTTCTCACGCAGATACTTATGAAACAGTACTGCTAACCCAAACTTACTCATACCCAACCCATCACACGGGCATATGCCAGTGCTTTCTTGTAAACAGCCGGATAGTATATCTGCACCCAATGCTGATAGGCGTAGTAACCCTCCGCATCGTTGTCATCCACCGTATCCACCCATTCCTTGTAGATAAGTTCTGCGAATGCATCGCCTTCCGTATGGCGAATTACTTTTGCTATGCTCCAAAACGGGCTCATGTGACCTCATCAGTGCCAGCCTTACTGGCAGACGGGGGATTGCTCCCCCGTTTCGGTCTCACCACGCGATAGCGGGTACTGCCACGCGATAGCGGGTACTGCCACGCGATAGCGGGTACTGCCACGCGATAGCGGGTACTGTCAAAACAGCACATCCTGATGGGCTACTGCCCACTTCGCAAACGCTGCCGTATTGGCCAGAGTGCTGTCACGCCGTGCTGCCATGCTTACTGCCAGCACACTGAACTCAGGGGGCATACGTTCCACGTACTGGCAGACCCGTTCGAAGTTAGCGTCAGTGGCACGGTGAGCCAGCGATCCTGCCAGTGCATACAGTGTGCCCGGTTCCTTGGGCACTTCCGCCGTCATGGGGTTAAGCAGGATAGCGTCAGGGTTAGGCAGCTTCCGCCAGATGCGCAGATATCCAGTGAACTCTGCCGCAGGGCCTTCACCCACGGCACCTGTGAAGCACTCGTATTCGGCCTCACTGGGCACCAGTCCGATGATATCTGACACACCCTCGACCCATGCACGGGGTGACGGGTTAACATCCCTGTTGGCATCGAAAGCGTGCAGCATGTCCGGCTTGAACCGCATGAACGAAACAACTTCAGGGCACACCTCGTGATCCAGTGCCCATGTGGTCCAGTCGTCAAGGTGTGTCTCGAACTCGATCACGGTCTCACGATTGCGCAGATGGCTGAGCACCTTGTTGGCACCAGCACGGTCCTTCTGCCTGTTGCCAGTGGAGATAACCTGCCAGCCTTCCTTCATCCTGATACCGTGGAGGTTCCTTGCCTGACAGATGTTTGCCAGTACCTTCTGCAGGTCAGCACCGCACTGATTGCGGTCATCGAAGCACAGTATGCCGTTCTCGGGGATATCAGTCCGATCCGCTGCAGGGAACCAATCCGGCACCTTGTAGCCGAACGATGAACCACCCAAGCTGAGATCAGGGATACCGAAATCCTCCACCAGCATGGTGGGCAAGTGCTTCTCGACATAGCCGAACCTGTCGTTGAACACCTCCACAATGCCCACGTGGTGACGTGTCGTGCCACCTGCCAGCTCACTGGCCACTTCGCGGATGAGGGTGGTCTTACCACCACCGGGTGCACCCTCCACGGCAATGGTGCGCTTTACCGGGAACAGGGACTTGATGGTATTCTTAAGCAGTGTGGGTCGCATTGAAACATATATCCTTGTGTTGGTTGTTGTGGTCTCATCAGTGCTGGCGATACCAGCAGACGGGGTTAGAACCCCGTTTCGACCTCATTGGCGTACAGTTTTGGTTTCTTGTGCGGTGCAGTGCACATATCGCAACTGCACTTAGCCATGTTATCAGCCCAGTACGGTGCCCTGTCGGGGGGTATCTTCCACTGCTGCAGCTTGCGCTTGGCATAAGCCACTGCGCGTTCACGGCGGTGTCGGCGTTCAGCTCTATTCATGCTGCCTCTCCCCTAAGTCCGGCCAGTAGCTCGGCACGCTGTTCCATATCGTTATCTGTGATCCGCCACTCCGCCAGTGCTGTGTATCCAGCGGCTACCAGCTTCTTCATCGCAGTGCAGGACAGGTGAATAGGTGTGACGTGGAAGGGATGTGCCTTGCCATAGTGCTTGCTTGTCGTGGTGCCGTACTTGTCCTCATTGGCGAACCACTTGGATGTGGTCGGTTCGTAGACGAACAGCGGCCAGTGCTGGCCATAGCTGAACACGGCGTAGACGCCGGAGGTGCACCAGTAGCCGAACAGTTGCTTGTTGGTGGTGTGGAAGGGAACCCTACGCTCCACGTACTGGCGGCACTCGCTGACAGTGGTCTCATGGGCGGTAACGCCGTTGATCCTACCCATTACAGTGTCTCCCTAAGCCAGTGGTTTGCGGTATCGTGGGCATCATCCCAATCGGGGGTGTAATAGTCTGCCTTGTGCAGGTACTTGCCATCTTCGAAGTGCTGCACGATGTACTCACCCCACTCACGGTTGTGCCTAATGAAGGCTTCCCGCTTGGTGGTGGGATTAGACGCCCTGTGGACGATACGTGCTGCCCTATCCATCTTACTCTCCCTCGCTGTCATAGATGACGAACAGGACCGTGTTCATGCCATAAGGGCGGAAGCCAACCACGTCACCCGTATCGGTGACATCACCCCTAACGCCAGACAATCCCATCAGCTTCTTGGCCTGTGCAAGCACCTGCTTATCAGACAGTGACCCATCAAGACGTATAGTGCCGCGCTTTACCCATGAGTAGTTGGCCTCGCCATCGTTAAACGTATCTGTATATTCTACCTTGGCATACATCTTTACATCCTTCCCTTGTTGTTGATGCCGATCAGATCGGCACGGTTTGTTACCACTGTATAATTGCTCTTATGCATGGGGACCACTGTAAACTTTACACTGGCAGCTTCGCGTGATCCACAAGTTATACATGTGTCTGCTATTGTAGCCCGTTTGAGGGGCAGTATTGGTAGCTTGCAGACTTTACATTGCGACATATACACCTCGGCCCGGACCTCGCCGGACCTCCATCGTACCACGGGGCGAGCCGCCGTGTCAAAACGGCGGGCAACAATTGCTAGGGTAGGGATATATTCTGAAAAGTGTACAAAGTGTAATGCGGAATTGGGTAGTGGGAAATGCTAAGTGTTTGTTATGCCACAACTATCTATGGGGCTTTGTGTATAAATGGGGCTATAGATAGTTGAATGGATAGCTAAAAGCCAATAAAACCGGGCCTTAAATAGAAGTATCTAAACTATCTGCGATTTCTGAGATGATGTGGCCCCAAAATAAATGAGAGTAGATATTTTACTCATGTAAAGTTATACATGTATAAGTGTACATTATACGGGGGTATTGGGAGATTGTATAATGTATAGTTCCCTATTTGTTCCAAGCACGCAAATCAGGCGCGTAGCTATTCAAAAAACGTATATAGTTTAGATAGTTTGGATAGATAATAATAATAATAAAGCAGTCCCCGTGGTATTTCAAGCACTTACAGGGTTTACATTATACAAAGTGTAAGCCAATAGGAATTTATCTATGTATAATCCAGCGTAGATAGTTGAGATTTGCCATATAGTTGCCACAATTGCCCCCTTTTTGCTGTATAATATGGCAGAATTGTGATTATACACTGTATAAAGGCCACAATTGACCCAGTTTGTGACCAAATTGCGGCAGCTAGAGGCCATTATACACAGGATATTGCACACAGCGGAGCTATAGGCCCCCGACGTATGGTCGAGCCAACGGCGAGAGCAAAAAACAAACAAACTTTACAGTGTAAAAGACAATAAAAAAGGTGGGGGCTTACGCCCTCCACCCGTAAATGATGACCAAACCGATTGCGATGTATAATAGATAGAATGCGAGTGTCATGTCAGTACCTTTCTGAGTGGTTGGGGCGGCTTGCGCCGCCCCTTGGTTCACTTATTGACTTGATAAAGGACGTGGCCTTCGTCGGAGACGATGATCACAGGGCAGCAACGCTCGTCTAGAGCCTTGCGGGAGGCAAGCGTGAGAGCCTGCGTCCACGTGGTGACGGTCTTGTTCCTAACATAGCCGTGCTTGTCGTAGTAAGAGACGATCATTGTGGTTTTCCTTTTAGAGGTTGAGTGGCGGGATTATTCCCGCCACCCGTTATTGTTACTTACCCAGCTTGAAAGTCTTAGCTGCAGCTTTGGGCTTGGACACGGTTTCCGCTTTGACTACAGCGATTGACCGCTTGCCGAACCTATAGGAGAAGACGATTGTTTCGTCCGCTTCAATAGCTTTGACCTTCCGAGCCGCTTCAAGTACGCCCGCTTCGCCCTTGCGGTAGAACTCACTGGCGAGTTTGGCGTGCTTGCTGCCTTCGTCGAACGCGGCGCGGATTTCCTTGGAGAAGTCCGAGAGATCGAGTTCGAGCCAGACGAGCTTGTCGTTTGTCATTTTTAACACTTTCAATCAGCAGGGGCTTTTGAAGGCCCAGCCCCTTTGGGGACCGTCTCGGCGTCACCGCTTCGACATCTCCAATATGGCTGGATTGTACCGAATTTGCAAAACGCCACAATCTGCGGGCTTTTGAGCGCGCCTATCCCGTACCCCTTTTGTTCCAGTTCACGCTTGCTTGCGCCGCATGGGGGTACCCCACCGGGGGGCACATGGATTGGAAAATTCTAGGCCCCCTCCATTTGTAGGCAAACTCTCTAACTACGACCCATTTTTCCAATTTCAACTTTTGCGTGTGTAAATTTTAGGCGCGACCCATTTTTCCTGTTACAACTCTAGATTGTACCCAGCCCGCCCGTTGACACCCACCCGGCTTTCCAGCATATTTCCCACATGGACTTGAGCCCATTCAATTACACCAAGTGGTCAGACAGACTGGCATTTGACATGGCCCTCCTGCTGGAAGGCAGTGGAGAAACGATCAAGGAGATCGTCCAGCGCCACAGGCTGGGCCCGACAGACCTCGTGGATTTCTCGAAAGACCCGGTGTTCCTCAAGAAGGTGGAGCACTATCGGGGCGAGGTTCGTGAGAAGGGGCTCACATTTAGAATGAAGGCTCGGGCGCAGGCAGAGGAACTTCTTGTCACGAGTTGGACGCTCATACATAGCCCGGATGTCTCTGCAGCCGTCAAGGCTGATCTTATCAAGAGCACGGTCAAGTGGGGCGGACTGGAACCCAAGAATGATGCCGAGGCGACCGCTGGCGGCGGCGTGAAGATCACGATCAACCTAGGCCAGCCCGTGGAGTATGAGGTGGACACGACGCAGGTTATCGAGCATGACGAGTACGACGAGCCTGCTGTCGATGATCTTGCCTGACACCCTGATGGATGTATTTGGTGAAGACGCCGAGACTGGTTGCTTATCTGCTCGGGTTTATTCAGCGGTGGCGGCACGTGAAATCGAGCGAAGTCTTGCAGAAGCCAGTATCAGTTACCAGACCCGGATTATTCGTTCCCGCAAGCGTGGCATTTATTACCAGATCGCCATCTTGGGAGGAGATTTCGATGGAACCTGAGCGTGTCTACCACGTGGCTCCACTGTACGATCTCTACCTCCACGAGTTCAACAGGGACGGCGACTGCTGGTGCTGCCCGGAACTTGACTACGACAGGGAAGAGATAACATACGTGCACCACGCCTATGACCGCAGGGAAGATTACGAGGAAGGGTGGCGCAAGCCACATTGATAGCCGATGGCAATCGAGATCAGCTACACGCCTCCGCCCACGGGCAAGTTGTTCATGGAATGCGGCAGCAAGATGCGTGTCCTCATGGGACCGGTTGGCTCCGGCAAGAGCGTCACGTGCTCGTTTGAGATCGTGCGCCGGGCGTCCATGCAGAAACCTGACGCCTCCGGCAGGCGGCGGTCGCGCTGGGCCATCGTTCGGCAGACAGCGCGGCAGTTGCAGGATACGACGGTAAAGACGTTTCTGGACTGGTTCCCGCCGGGCCCGTGCGGGCAGTTCATGCGCACGACGAAGACGTATTTGTTCAAGGTTGGGGATGTCGAGGCGGAGATCATGTTCCGCGCTTTGGATGACGCCGACGACGTGGCGAACCTGAACTCACTGGAACTTACTGGTGCGTGGTTCAACGAGTGCCGGGACATCCACCCCGACATTATCGACGCGATGTCCAAGCGTATCGGACGTTTTCCGTCGTCCAAGGACGGCGGTCCGACGTGGCATGGGATGTGGGGGGACACGAACCCGCCGATCATGGATAGCTGGTGGTACTACCAGATGGAGAAGCTGGACCCCACGGATGGCGTCAGCTACAACGACAATGGCTGGGAAGTGTTCAAGCAGCCGTCAGGGCGCAGTGTCTACGCCGAGAATATCGAGAACCTGCCGGAGGGATACTATGACACTCAAGGTCGATCAGACGAGTATATCCGCGTCTACATTGACGGCGAATATGGCCTTAGCCTCGCTGGTATGCCTGTCTACAAGTACTTCCGCCCTGACTACCATATGGCTCACGAGCCTATTCGACCTTTCATTGGCGGCATTCGGCCTATCATCGTCGGTATGGACTTGGGGCTCACGCCCGCCGCCCTGATCGGGCAGCAGGACCCCCGTGGACGGGCACTGATAATGGCTGAGTGCGTCAGCTATGACATGGGTATTCAACGGTTCGTCAGGACGCTGCTTAAACCACTGCTGTATGAGCGGTTTTCGGGGTGCCCCGTGCTCGTCGTGGTTGATCCGGCAGGTACGGCGCGGGCCCAGACGGACGAGCGGAGCGCGGTTGACATCGTTAAGGCCGAGGGTTTTAAGGTTATCCCGGCCAAGACCAACGCCATTTCGGCCCGCATCAGCGCCGTCGATGATTATCTCATGCGACAGGTGGACGGCGACCCGGCGTTTCTGGTCGATCCCAGTTGCACGCATCTCAAGGCGGCGATGATGGGTGGCTACCGGTACAAGCCCACGGGCGACAACGTGATCGACAAGAACAAGCACAGCCACGTGGCTGAAGCACTACAATATCTTTGTCTGCATTTGAACAATGTCAGCGGGGATACGCTCTATCAGAACTTCAAACGGAATATCCGGCCCATCTCGGCAGCAGGATGGACTTGACCGGAACGGGTATTTGAGGTAGGGTAATCGTGCTGGGGGTGTATATCCACCCACCCTTGGTGACGTTTCCCTCCCTGTTGAACTTACCGGTAGGTAACTACCGGTTTTTTCTACAAGTTGGGTTATTCAGAGTTTTCCGGCTCAGCCTTCCTTTGACGTGAGTGTCCCCGGTAGCCCCCGTTGCCGGGGATTTCCTGTTGCGAACATATTGTATTTGGTGTAGCGTGCGTCCGACTGGCTCATAACCACAAGGACTTAGCCTATGGCGACCGTCTCTCCTGCGTTTGACTTCGTTCAGGCGCAGTCCGCAAAAATCCCCCGTGTCATCTGGGCCGATATCGTGACCGGTGACACCATCGTATCATTCCCCGTTGTCGCACAGGCGGCTGTGGCCGGTGCCGTCCAGTTTGGTGGTACGTTTGGTGGTGCCACTGTCGGCCTGCAGGTATCCAACGACGGCGTTACGTTTTTCGACATGAAAGATTTGGGTGGCACTGTCGTGAGTGCCACATCGGCTGGGCTGTTTGAGTTCACCACTGCGGCGGCTTACCTCCGCCCGGTTGTGACTGGCGGCGCGGCTAACGCTATCGACGTTACTGTAGTTCTGCGGGGGTGACGTGCTCAACATCGTCCTGATCATGCGGCGTGTAAGGAGGCAGACATCTGCGCTCCTGAACAATCTGCTGTCTGAAGACGGTGACGACCTGCTGCAGGAAGACGGTACGTACATTCTCTTGGAGTAGGCATGGGCGTCCAGCTCAAGAACAACGTCAACAGCCTGATCGTCGGAGGCCTCAGTGCTTCTGCCACATCCGTGGTTGTCACGACCGGTTCCGGGGCTAACTTCCCCTCGCTCGGCGCTGGAGACTACTTCTACGCCACGATTATCGCCTCTACAGGGGTGTTTGAGATCGTCAAGTGCACCACGCGGGTCAATGACGTTCTGACCGTCACGCGTGCGCAGGAAGGCACGCTGGCCATTCCGTTTCCTGACGGCAGCCGGATTGATCTGCGCGTTACTGCCCAGTCAGTAATCGACGCTATCGACAATCGCGTGGCTCTCAAGGATCAGGCTTCCGAGATCAGTTTTGTCCCCACTGGCTCGATCAGCTCGACCAATGTGCAGGACGCCATCGTTGAGGTGGCTAACGAGCACGATGACGCGGCTGAGATTGCGATTGCGGACGCTGGTAGCCTCTATACCGGGACGAATGTCGAGACGGCGCTCCAAGAACTGCGCACGCCCAGCATCAGCACCTTCACCGGGAACGGCTCTACGGCAATCTATACACTGGCTGCCACGCTCGGGGTACGCAATCTGACCAGCGTCCACATCAATGGCGTCTACCAGAACAAGAGCACGTACACAGTTGTTGGTACGACCCTGACTTTCTCCGAAGCTCCTCCGCTTAATACTGTCATCGAGGTGTTGACGCGATGAAGTCCGGCAAATCCAAGGTCAATGCGGCGGGCAACTACACCAAGCCCGGTATGCGCAAGACGCTGTTCGAGAAGATCAAGGCAGCTCCGGTGCAGGGCACCAATGCAGGGCAGTGGTCCGCCCGTAAGGCACAGCTTCTGGCCAAGCAGTACAAGTCCAAGGGCGGGGGCTACACATCGTGAGAAACCCGCAGCAGTCGCTCAAGGACTGGACCGCGCAGAAATGGCGCACGAAGTCCGGCAAGCCGTCTTCCAAGACGGGTGAGCGATACCTGCCGGAGGCGGCTATCAAGGCTTTGTCTTCGTCAGAATATGCTGCTACAACCAAGGCCAAGCGTTCTGGCAAAGCCAAGGGTAAACAGTTCGTGCCTCAACCGGCGACCATCGCCAAGAAAACCTCTAAATTTCGATAGGATAGATTATGGCAAAGAACGTAACGAGGATGCCAAACAAAAGCCCACCGGTTGTGAGCAAAACCTACATCGGCGGAAAACTCAAGTCCTATCCAGCCCCCCGTAGCGGCGGATTTACAACGATGAAATTGTCTCCGGACACGCCAGCAAACACGAATAGGTCTGTGGCCGCGCGCAATGCTGCTATACGAGCGAAGTATCCTACAATCGATGATGGATGGAAGCTCAATTCTGGTCAGGCCGCATACGGTCCGAAGCCACCTTCGACGGCTCTAAAAATTAACAAGGCTGTCAAGAGCGTTGCTAAGGGTATTGCCAGTGGCGCGGGAGGTATTGCTCGCGGTGCGATGCGAGCCGCTGGTCCCGCTGGCGCTTTGGCTAGCATGACTACGCCCACTGGCGATGGACGTGAAGCAAAGCCCAAAGGCCCGCTTATGGCCGGAAACTCAAAGGGTAAAGGCCCCGGCGGCGGTTCGCTTAGTGCGCCTAACCGCACAGCACCATCTAGCTCCAAGATGTCTGTAACCGGCGGGCGAGGCGTCACCGCGTTTGGCGGGTCGTCTGGTCAAGCTCCCAAGGTCGCAGGCGGCAAAGGTGATTTGAACTCGCCTTTCCGCACACCTTCCGGGGTTGCTGCCCGCACAACGCCTTCGCGTTCGGGCGGTGCCCGTGGCCCTACGGGGCCGCAAGGACAGTCTCGCACGTCTCCCGCTGGTTCGGGCGGTGTTAGCAACAGCAAAGGACCAGCCGGTCCGAGCGGTGCCCGTGGTCCTACGGGTCCACAAGGGCAGTCTCGCACGTCTCCCGCTGGTTCGGGTGGGGCGAGCACTAGCCGTGGACCCTCTAGCGGCCCAACTTCGGCACCCAGCCGCACAGCACCGTCTAAAGCTAACCTCGGAACTAGCCGCTTCTAAGAAAGGAACACACCATGGCCAAGAAGCCGATGCCGAAGTTCACCCCCTGCTCCAAGTGCCCCAATCCGGGCAAGTGCAAGGCCATGGGCCGTTGCATGATGAAGGGTAAGAAGTAATGGCCAAGACCCCAGCTTGGCAGCGTAAGGAAGGCAAGAACCCCAAAGGCGGTCTAAACGCCA
>Ga0181347_1000438_pt1 | contig 13693 bp, 33 predicted proteins | sample Su13VDMM110SN_FD_130102 | JGI IMG/M metagenome (GOLD analysis project Ga0181347, IMG submission 130102) | Freshwater viral communities from Lake Michigan, USA - Su13.VD.MM110.S.N | ecosystem: Environmental > Aquatic > Freshwater > Lake | place: USA: Michigan | collected 2013-07-16
TCATAATTTTACAATCAGTTTACCTACTGCTTCAGAAAATTCAATATACACTTTTTGAACAGGGAAGTGAGCGTTAGATTCAAATTTATGTTTCATCGTTTTTATTATTATAATTGCCGGTATCGTTCTTACAAGACGGTTAATGTTTTTCATACTATTACTTTTTACTATACCCCCCAATACCTTTCTTCTTCAGGGCACTCAGTGCAACAGAAGCTTTAGTCCCCGCAGCCTGACCACCATGTAAAAGTAAAGCAAAGCTTTTAGATTTCCCAAAAGCATGAGAGTCATCGTGATCAATATCCATACCCATTACCTTAGCCTCACCCTCATCGAATACTACCTGAGCATACTTGAGATGATGAGCTTCGATAAGCGTGTCCTTCTTACCACCCATAGAGCTGGTAAGCTTGAAGTTCTTAGGGATGTCGTCCATACGCTTGACCCAATATACGAGACTCTTCGTATAGGCATAGAACAACTTCTTAGGATTGGCTCTGGCCACATCCATCCATGCATCAAAGTACATCTGGTTGAAGAAGTCTCCACTAACGTGAACTCTAAACTTCATTGCCTTCTCAGGGAGAGAGCTCTGAATCAGATTCATCATAGCCTTCTTAGTCTTTAGATCCCGTAACAGATCGTAGTTGTGCCATCTGGCTACCCTTGTAGAGGGGTATATAGCCTCAGCACTGGCAGCAAAACATCGGAACTGCTGGTTGTCCCCATCGGTAATCTTCCCCGTTTTACGGTCAGCTGAGGCCCTACAATCGTGGGCGAAGGGGCAGCTGTGCCCCGCTGGTAGGGAGAAAGTATAGATGTCCTTAGACAACTTAGCGTTTCCCTTCCCAAATTTTAGTTGTGTCATATATGTTTTGTTTTAATTGTTCATGTATAGATGAATCCATGTCATAGATTTTATTAAATATTCTATTAATTTTATTTTCATATAGATTACATATACGGTTATTATCAAAAAAGTTATACCTACAATTGAATATAGGTCTGAGCTTGTTATTGATATTATCGGTGATGATTTTCATCTATATCTTTTTTAAGTTGAGGTATCATAGAGTCAAAAGAAAAGAAAAACGTATCAAAATAATTAGCTGCTTTAGCAAATGCCCATGATATATCATCTAATTCAAAACCATATCCTGTTGGTAGTAATGGCGTGAACTTACTTTGGAATCCATTCTCAGGTCGGTGCATTTTATAGGTTATGTTTTTCATCTATTTCATTTTGTATTATTTAGAATTTGTGACCACATTTGTCTATTGATATTACGGTTTGAAAGATACGATGAACCAAAATATAAAAACAATATATCCCGATCTGGCATACTTAGGTCAAAACTATATTTGAGAAAATAGGTTTGAACGGGCATTCTCAATTCAAGGTTTATGTTATTCATGGTATATTATATTTTCTCTTAAATTATCAGTGGTATCAAACTTGAGGAGCGATACTGTGAACTGACTACACTGCTTATGAAAACGTATTCTCATGACAGCTGTCAGGTCTATCAGTGGATAGAAAACCTTATCTAGATTATGTTGTATATTGTTTTTGATTGACTTCATTGGTCTGAGTATTTTATTTGAAACTTAAGGTCTTCCTCTATCTGATCTCCTACCTTAGCTTGGAATGAAGCGTAAAGGGTATCGTATACAGAATTTGTTATCCCACATACTATTTCATCTCTGAAATAAGATAGTAGTTTAGCATCTAAACTAATGCTTAAGTTTGTTAACCTCATTTGCATCATGTCTCTAACGTTTTCCATTTATTTTATATTTAGCTCGTTGATATAATTGATCTGATAGAAGACCCCAAATAGAATCTATGTCTATTTTAGATTCCATCTCACCTCTAAGATTTATACTTACATTTCTTTTGATAGGTGAGCTTATAAGGCGTTCTATATCAAGTTCAATTCTATGTTGTATATTATAGTAAAAGGTATGTTCCATATTTTGTCTTATGCTCTTCATTTCTTTTTAGGTTTAGTATCGTTAACAATCTGCATCCATATGGATATATGCCAATGACTAACGCCATTATCAAAACTCTTGTAGACCATTGTTTCCAAAGTTGGTTTTGTTAATGAGAATATACCATCTGTCATTGCGTCCTCCATCTTATACTGAATCTTCTCTAACATACGAGATGATATTATGCTATGTAAGTTATTCATCATCTGAGGTTTGAGTTTCATCAATAAGTTGTAGTCTAATAGGTAAGAACAGCTGGTCTTGCCATCCTAACTCAGTAATAACATAGATCAGTCTTCGCCCAGGTATGATCAACCTATCGGACATAGTTATCTGATTATCAGTTTCAATACGAGTCAGATATTTATATGTAGGCTGAATCAGTTGTTGAGTTATGTTAGTCATTGTAGATGGGCTTGATGTATGAACAAGTCACTCATGTCTCCTAAGAATACAAGATCTATTGGATTTCTAATCATTCTTAATCTATCCTGTTGTTTACCCAAGAACTTTTTGGACTGCTGTTGATATGGTTCATATAAAGAACTCATCATCTTTGCCTGCATGATTTTTTTTATTTCTTTCATAATTATATAATATCTATTTCGTAAGGTAATGCCGCTGCCAAGTTTCCTAATGTGAATTTGATCTTTTCTTTGATAGGGAATACAATTTTATAATGTACATCCCAATTTTCCACGTCTTCTACTTTATCAAGTATTTCTCTTATTGACTTTTCCATTTTCCTTTCTAAGCGTCTATGTATATTTTTCATATATAATGAAATTGATATGGTGTATTTGTTGTGAGTGTTCGTATGAGATCAAAACGTTCGCTTATACCAGCGTACAATTTCTGTTCCACATTAGATTCAAAGGCGTTCATCATGGGGTGTTTAACATTTACAATAAATGAACTAGATATTTCAAATTTAATTTGTTTCATCTATATCGTTTTTAATTTTTGTGCTAATATTCCAACGTATACCACCTAACGTTGAATCAATATTATTAATATTATTAATGTGGCTCATAACAATTAGGCGAAGATTTTCTCCACCTAATGTTGTCCACAATTTATCATGCAAGTCATCAGCAATATTACGCACGACCATCAAACTTATAGTCATCAATATCCATCTCAAACGGACTAGTACTAACCGCAGCTTCCAAAGCAGTCTTCCACTTAGGCTCAACGTCGATTAAGTAGTTAGTTCCAGTAGAAGGACAGATGAAACGAATCCATGCGAATGGTTCGTTACCAGTCTCAGGGAACCTCTTCTTAGTCTTGTACAATACTAACTCCTCGATACTACCATCACCATGAACGATAGAACCACGATCAACCTCAGACGCACCTAAGATTTCAATCATCTTCTCTTGACCTAAGATCTCATACCATGCAGCACGAACATCTTCGTTAGTCTCCTTAGAGAACTTAGCGCCAGTGATATTACCTTCCAATGCTAATTCAAAATCCTTAGATGGGATGTTTCTACCATTGATGTAATAACATTTCCATTCGATACCGTCCCACACTACAGCTTGACCATCTGTTCTGTGTAAGTCGCCAGCTTCATTGCGGTGGATCTCACGAGGATACTTACTAACGATACATACCTTATCATTACAGATGGTATTGTATACACCAGAGTTCTCATACAAATCTCTCCATTTGAAGAAGGTCTCGTTGATCTCAGACTCTAGTTTCAATACATCAATAAGATAACCCCACCAACCAATCAATACGTTTGTATATACGTCTGAGGTAAATAGGTAGTTGTCTGCGAATGATGATGGAATCTTTAGCTTAGCCTTCTTAATGAGAGCTAATACCTTCTTGTACAACTTCTGCTTCTTAGCTTCGTCAGTCTCTTCTAGATACTTATCGATCTCTTTAGGATAGTTCTCCATAAGATACGCGTTAATCATCTGAGCTTCCATTGGATTGTTAGCTACGATAGTCATCGGCTTAGCGAAGCCTGCGAAGTCATACTGCCAATCTACTAAGGCCTTGGCGCCTTCGTAGGTAAAGTTCTTGTAGTATTGTCCTTTTACTACAGCGTCAATGTACTTATTCAAGTACACAGGGATCTGAGCCTCTTGCTCAGGGGTGATCGATGTGATCAGTTTTTTCTCTGCCATAACTTTTATTTGATTGATTAAAAAATATGCGTTGAGTAGCCGCACCCCTACCTAAGTTTAGTCCTTTACAGACTCCCAATGCTTAGCCAATGGATTGTATCTTTTGTGGATACCCATCTTGTAAGTAGTGTTCGGCTTTAAAGTAACCGGCATGTGGTCAGCACGGCTGATAACGTTGTTGTTACTGTAGTCGCCATTGAAATTGCTTTCATGTACGTGCTGCAACATACCACCGTTGTTACCTACTACCACATAGACGTTAGATAATTCGTCTTCGAACAATTCAACATCACCAGTAGCGATGTGCATGTGTCCGGACTTTTCACCTAATGCCAATGGTTTGTGGCTGATTTTCTTAGCACCAGTTGGTACTGATGTCTCTAACATTTGTACATCACCACCGTGTACAAAATGTTGGCCTGATTGTGTAGCCATAACTGTTTGCGTTCAGAAACCCTGTCCCCGGCTTTATTATATAATTATAGTCCTTGTTCTTTCATTCTTACCCTCATCGTAAATAGCATCTGTCATCTGTGTTTGTATTACATCTTTAAAATCCCATTCAATAACATGCCACAACTTATCTTGAAAATTACGTCTAAAATTATCAGCTTCAATGAGTCTTTGTCTTTTTCTTCCTTTAGGAAAAAATTTCATAACAAAGTCCATCCCTCCCCATTTATCTGAAAACGTGTTTAATGGTGTGTGATATAAATGATGACCTATGTCATGGGTGTAGTTCATAGGATTTTTACTTGGGTGGTTTCTCATATTATTCAGTTTGATTGTTTATGTAATCTTGTAGCTTCTTAGCAGCGACGGAATCCTCTCTCTTAAGATACTCTACTCCTAATTCATATCTACCTATCTCGGTCTGTAGAATAAAGATTTCTGTCTGTAAGCTGTCAACGGTTTGCACCTTAGCTTGCATACCTGTTACCTGTGTAACGATTTCGAATACTGCTATGAAGATAATTATGGGTATACCCACTACGACTACATACTTTGCAAATTTGTCTCCGTTCATGTTGATTGATTTAATTGAAACGATTGTCTAAATCAACAATGTTATTTGTCCACCACTTTCTAAACCTGTTGGACTTGGGTTTTTTCTCTAAGTAATTAGATGTATGTTCTATCAATAGAATTGATATCATGAACAACGAAATTAATACTAGATAAACTTTAATAATTGTCATAGCTTTTATTTTAATAGAATTCAATAATTTGAGTTACCCTGTCTGCCATTTTTCTAAATGGTTCTTCATTCTTATACAGGTCGTGATACTTCTTTATACTAAATATAATGGTTGTATGATCCCTATTACTAAGAGTCTTTCCTATATAAACATAGCTCTTCTTAAGATATCTCTTTACATTAAAGATGTAAATTCTCCTAGCGTCTACGATGCTAATACTCCTACTAGGGCTTGCTATATCCTTACCATCAATCTTAGATACACCTGATACTATATCCATTATAAAATCCTCAGTGATATCTTCTGGGTCTCTCATAACAAACTTATTCATTTTGTGGCGTATATAATTAGGTAATTGATTGTGTTTTATCCCAGGGAATACATAAGGGCTTATTAGATTGATTTCTTTCATACTGCTTCCTTTTGATGATATCCAACTATACCCTTAGCCTCTTCCATACAATATTCACTACCGTAGAATCCCCAGCAGCTATCAAGCTCTTCTTGATGCTCGTGGCCTTGATCACACTTAGATATCTTATAGATGCGATAGCCGTAGACATCTCCCATTAGATATTGGTTGTAGGTTTCTATTTCACCTTGCAACGCTGCTTCTACATTCTCATCATCGATACACTCCTTAGCTACATCTTTCTTGGTGCAATAGATAAGACCTAATCTTCCGCTGTCAAATCTATCTCCGAAAGGTTTTGAACTAACAGTTACGCCTGAGTGTTCATACATGTAGATAGGGAGAATAGTATGACCATCATAGTTATCCATGATGTCTTTCTCCATCTCTTGCCATGATTCGTAATTGCTGAAATTGAAATTGTGTTTGTCACCATAGCTGTCTCTTTTATGAGAACACACCATGATGCCTAAGTTGTCCCATGTTCTTGGGGTGTCCGGGTTTTCATCCTGGACTATTTGAATCAGGTGATCCCCGATTCTTTCTTCTTCATGTACGTACATAACCTATTGATTTTTAATGTGATATATTCTTCTACCGTTTGTATTGCTGCTAGTATATACAATACTACACATGCTATGGTAAAGAAGAATAAGAATTTAAGGTAAGACATTGACCTCCGGTTTTCTGTTATAGGATTTAATGTATTCTTTGATACACCAGCTTATCATCTGGCGAAGACCTCTCCTTTGTTGGCAAGGCTCCTTCTCATAGAACTTCTTGTATACCACGAATACTGTATCCATACGTTTTACTTTAATCATAAATACCCCCTTGTTGTAGCTTCTCCATCAAAGGGACTGTTAAGCTTAGGTTATCAGTTGAGTTGCCCCACTGACTCCATTCACCCCCTATGACTACTTCAAACTTGGTTGTAGACCTGTCAGATAGTTTTACGATACCCTTGATTGTTTTCTTAGTGTAAGAAATCTTCTTAGACTTGATGTAAACGTTTGCCATGCTTTACGATTTAAAAGTTTCCAATTCAAATTTACGAAATGTTATTCACATATGTGAGTATTATTTACCCACAAACGCGATTTTTTCCGAAACACAGAGATAAAAAAGAGCGGGATGTTATCCCGCCCTTTAAACTACTAGTCAAATACACGACCAATCGATTGATCTAATGGATTGAACTCCACTTGATTGTACGAATGATACGTACCTTTGTGGAACACCATACGATCATGCTCATCATGAGTTAAGATACCCATGTCTTCTAACATGAAAGTGATGCTGTCATCTGTACGTGAGTACTCGATATTAGATTTACTATCTAATACGTGTTTGATAAGCTGACCAGTTGTTGCTGATACGTGCTCACCTTCTCCTAAGCATAGACGCTTAGCTTTGTTTGTTTTGTTAGTGCTCTTTGCCATAACTGATTGTGTTCAGAATTAAACCCCTGTCCCCGGCTTTTGTTAACAACGATGTATATATAAATAGAGATACCAAATGTACGATTAGGTCTCTGAATAAACAAGAGATAAGTATTGCTCTTTGTTTAAATGATACGGAGTAACCTTCTTAGAATCTACAGACTCCATAGCTACGATGATATCACCTTGACGATAGACGCGCTCTGGGTTAGTGATGTCGATACGAATAGTCCATGCGATAGCTTTGATAGCATCGTATCTCTTCTTCTTATCATCATCCCATACTCTAGCTCCATTACAGATAGCTTCTTCCTCAGGAACATAAATCCAATACTCACGCTGAGTAGATGTACACTTACATCTTACAGCTACATACTTAGTAGCTTGGCGTTGCTTCTGCCAATCAGATAAGTCAGACGTTGCGTACAACTCCTTAGGATCGATAGAGAATAACTCATACTCATCTTCGAACTCGTGAGTCCATGGTTCATTCTTCTCATCCCATCTGTGACGCTTCTTCTTAATAACCTGCTTGTCTAAGCTCTTAGGATTAAGATTCTTGAAAATCTTCTCTACTCCGATACAATCGAAATAGACTCTACGACGCTCTGCGTTTCTTTCAGAGAATGCTTCTTGGATTGTGATAGGCACAATGCTATCCCACATCTCTTCTACGAATGCACCGAAGTCTTTAAGTGCATCTACTTTGATGACAGCCTTTCTGAAATGCTCGAAGGATGGAAACCTAGTCTTCCATAACTTCATAGCATCAGACATTGTCAGATTGCCTATACCCGATACGGAGTATGAGGCAGTTTTGAAATCAAACTGTTTCATGTTTGTTTTTTTTATTGTTTATGAATTGTTTTTAATATCTGCAGTTATACTATTCCTGTATGAATTCCAACGTTCTTCCTCTTCTTTCTTCCTAGCGATTGCTATTTCTTCAGCATCATCAGTTATTTCTATACATATATCTTTATCTTCTCCGCACTCATAGTTATAATCTATCTCTTCGATAAAGAATACTCTCTTACCATTTATAACTTTAGCGTCATCGAATTTGAAGTTCCAATCGCAGGATACATAGTTGACTTGTTCTTTAACATTTTCCAAACGTTTAGATATAGTTTTTCTTAACTTCTCAGATAACTCTTCTTCTAAAGAATTGTGTTCGTCTACTACAGGACCATTAGTAATATTAAATTCTACTGATACTGATATACCTTCATCTTCATGATAACCTTCAGTGCTGATATTAATTGTATCAAACCAAAGATATTCAGGAATCGATATTCTAATATAATCTTTTTGTTCTATTTCTAGACAAGCTGATTCTGAACATGAATAGTTATCAGTACCTGATAGCTCTCCTTCTGAATATAATAATTCTCCGTTAGTAGAGTAGTCTCCTGCAAAGCTACCATAAGCAATTGCATCAGCTACGATGTCAATTAGTATAGCTCCGTAAGTCTTCCCATCTGTATCTATTTCTTTATCATCTACATAAGCGTTGAATGATCCGTCATCATTACCACCTTCCCAAGTGACTTTGACTTCGTGACCTTTTGATTCTAAATCATCAAGCCACTGTTTGAGTGTTTGTTTTTCTTCCATGATATTATTGTTTAATGGTTTCTAAATCTAGTTCTACCTTTCTCTTACGAGTCTCATCAGCTTTCATCATCCATGGTTGTGGTTGTAGATTCTGTAACCAATCTTCTATGGTCGGGACTTTACCGCAGTCCTCATAGATATGATCGTAAGCAATCTGTCTTACCTCAACCATCTTACCTTCTGAGTTAGTTACATAATCACCGAACACTTGTTCAGCTAATAACATACCGAATGAATTGTGTAAGATACATCTGTGTCTGAAGTTTGCCAAGTGTCCCTTGGTTGAATCAAACCATTTGTGAATCGCAATGTAATCATTGAAGTCGCCGCCATACTTCCTCGCTGAGGATCGGGCGTGCATTAATGGTGAACCCATTTTGTTTTGTTTTATTGTTTATAAATTAAAATCATCAGTAGTTACTTTTAATATGGTTTCAATGTAGAATCCTTTTTCTTCAAGATACTTAAATAAATTTTCATCATCTTTAAGTTCTTCTTTAGTGAAAGGTCGTTCGTCATTGAACTCTTCCCATATTTCATACACTTTATTTATTACATAGTCTCTTAGACCTTTTAAAGTGTAGTACTGATCATCTGATACTAGATCATCTTCATCGATTAGTTTGTAAATTGAAATCTTTTCCATTTGATTTTATTTAATGATTATAAAAAGTGACCGAATCTTTCTTCCTTCTCAGAGATGAATAAGTTTATCCAATGATTCTGGAATGCTCTGCTACAATCTTTGAAGCCGCTGCGTAGATGCTCTTGCTCCTCTACGATAGTTCTCACTATCTCTTTCTTACCTAACTCAAACAACTTAGGAGATAACAATATCTTACCGCGCTCAGCTTGACCTAGCACATCTGTTCTATCAAACTCTACAAACTCAATTGGGTCAGCTAAGTTATACTCAGTCTCTTCTAAGAATGTTAAGCATTCTTTAAGTAAGAACTCCATCTTCTTAGTTGGTTCTACTTTCTTATGAGCAAGCTGTGCACCTTCATCATTGATACCATATACTTGTACATCAGGGAACGAATGCTTGATTTGGAATGCCATCTCAGCGTTAACTAGATAATGATCCTTACTTCGTATTAAGTCTTCAAAGTAACCAGATACACTTTCTACTACTATGATATGATTATCAATAGCTGTTCTCCAATGCTGAGATAATTTATCTACACCCCATTTCCAAGATAGTCTACCCTCAAAGTAATTACCTACAAAAGCATTCCTAAGTACATTACGAAGAATAACAATGTCAGTTGTCTTGTTTAGATACTCTATCATTCTACACCCAGCAGAATATAAGTTATCAATGATACGACTTTCGTTGATGCCAAAGCCATTCAAATCATATTGATACAAAGATGTTGTACCTTCTGATTTGTAAACTCTAATACCTTTACGGAACAATACCATTGTCTCATCGATATTAGTCTGAGGATAAAGCCTACCGAATTCATTCTCATACTTAACATCTTCACGATCGAAAGTAAAGTACTCATTCCAATTGTCAATCACCAATCTAATACCTGATGCATGTTCGATAAAGAATCTAGTGTAACCGTCCTTACCTGATACGTTCTCAGTCTCAGTAACGATATTGCTTTGACCTTCGTCCAAGCTATTGGATACCCATTCACGAAGGGCCATCCATTCTTCCCACTGCGGACCCATGTCTGTTGTCAGAGATGTTGGTTGTCCATCAATGTGAATCTGTTCAAAGGTTTGTCCTCTGAAGTTAATACCTGATGTGGCTATCTTGATTTCTTTGTCACCAGAAAAGATACGAAAGCCTACACCCATTCTAATGAGTGTGGCTATCGCATACTTGTTTCCAGAACCAAAGAAGCCAATCTTGGAATCATCTGTCCTTTTGGTAGATGCTCCTAAGAGAATAAGAGAGCTCACATCTAGCTCTCCCTTATTCTCAATCATGATGTGCTTCATGTGTTTTTATTTAAAGTAAACAATAAGACGACCTTCTTGTAACATGATACGCTTAGCAGCGAACTCTAATGTTACATCTGTTGGAAACTCTACGCTCTTCTTGTTAAGAGGTTTCTCTCCTTCTTTCTTGTAAGCTCTCTTCAAGCCTAGTCTCTTCTTTACTTCTCCGTACTTAGCAACCATACCTGATAGCGGTCGCTTAAGTCTCTTAGATAATAACTCGATGTTATCACCATCTCGTTTACCATTTTTAACTACTCTTTCGATTACATCTATTTCTCTCTGAGTATAGAATGTGATTGTTTTTCTTTTTGCCATTTGTTTTTATTTTAGATTTTTGCAATTGAAATCATTGGTGTTGTGTCAAAGTAAGGACACACCATATACTTACCGAAGACTGTCTTAATAACATAATGATGGATAGGAGAATCCTTTTCGATCATTTGTTCTACCTTTTCTTTTCTTCCTTTAAAGAATAGATCGATAGTTTTTAAGTTGCCTACCTTCCTAGTAGCGAAAGTCATAACGAACTTTTCAGTCTTAAACTTCCTGATGTGGTCATACATTGTGCGTATAGTCTTACAATAATCTAAATCATACACACAGTCTTCTTTAGACTCCGCGTTAATGATATCACCAAACTTATAGTTGGCAGATAAATCATCCTTAAGTTTAGATAATTGATTCAACATTACAGCGCCGTCGTTTTCCCACAGCTCTATGTTAGTAATCTTCTTTTCTTTACACCAACGAATATATTCGTAGATGTCAGGCCCTGCTAGCCCTACGATACCATCCTCATTGAAGAAGGAGAATAAGAATTCTCTTACTGCTCTCTTCTTGGATGCATCGATGTAAGTTGTTTTAGTACTCATACAATTTGAAAGGGTTTTGTTTATTAAACATTTTTACTGAACCCGCATCTAGAATTTCTATCCACTCGCCTCCCAACTTCATACCACCTATCTCATCTGACCAATACCAATATCTCATATTAGTTGCTCGCATGATGATGTCTGAAAATTGACGAGAGACAAGGCTAGTATCTATGATGTTTGGTTTCTTAACAAAGACTCTTTGATCTTTTGTTATAGCCGCAAGAGGATAACCAAACATGTAAAGAACAGCCATTCCGTTTTTATCAACCTTTACTTCTCTTTCATAATTCTTGTAGCGCTTTCGCTGATACAGCGCATTAGTTGCTACTTCTGTTTGTGAAAATGATGACATGATTAATTTTTTATATTGATTTTTAATTTCTTATCAGCTGCCATTGTACCATAGATGATACCACATCTCTGTGTGCAGAAGTAAGAGTTTCCTATATAGCGCCATCTAGTTTCAGGAGTGTTCTCATGTTTAGAGGTCTCCCTATTATACTGTTGACCAGTCAGTCTAGTGCGCATTGGTCGTTTACAACAGATGCATGCTGCTCTGTCTTTTGCTTTTGGTACGGGCAATTCTCTATTATGATTGTCCGTGGCCACATTAACATAGATGTGTTTTTTCTTTTCCATGTTGCTTTATTTTTTAGGTGAAGTAATCAGTACTGGTCCAGCCATGATAAGCTCTGTCCACTTACCATCCCAAGCTTGTCCGTTAAGCTGTGGTATATTCTTACGAGAGCCTGCTGTCACATTAGGTAACGCGCTCAATCTAGCACGAGTAGTACGAGAGTTCCATCCTGCATTACGGATGTACCATCTACCATCGTGAGTGTGTGTTGCTATATGATTATCGAATAGATACATATGAGCATCACCATCCTCATCAACTTGAATACTAGTGTTGTTTCTATTGAATTTCTTTTTAGCTATCAGCTTAGCAGCTGCATCATTATCTATTGACATGACTATCGTTTTAGTTTAGTAAAATTGTAATCTTGTATCATTGAGATTGCATTATCATTCTTGTTTGATTTACCAAGAACTTCTTCAAGTGGTTTGCCTAATGAACCAAACTTAAACTCTTTAACCCATTCTTCTTGGGTGGGGCGGTTGACAGGCTCAGCTGTCAGCTTAGCTTTAATCTTTTCCATAACCATTTCTTTTAACTTTTGTTTACGAATTAATTTTAACAGCGCACTCGATTTTTTCGGAAACGCTTGAGAAAACATTTACTTCAATCTCTTTACCTTGTTCAATCTTAAATACCTTAACAATATTGTGATTGATTACTTTGACCGTCTTCATTAGTTGCTCAAGTGGTCCTACGCCAGTGATGACACCAGCCTCACCTCTATAGTCAGAGGTTAGAATTTTCCATTTCATGTTGTTTAGATTTGGTGAGCACGAGGAGTGGGAATCGAACCCACTTAACCTATTGGGGGATAGGTGCATAACCATTCTGCCTTCCTCGTTACCTGATTAGAATCTTTCAGATAAGATACCCTCAGCAAAAGCTAGACCTTCCTCTAACGCTTTCACCTCTTTAGTGGCATTAATCTCATACTGAATGTTGTAAGGAACTCTAGATTTAGTCTCACCTAATCTACGCTTAGCTACGGATAGGTCTCTCTTCGTAGTTGCGATGTCGATTTCCAACTGAGATTTCGCTTGCTGAACCGTTAATTCTAGATCCTCTGATTTGATCTCCTCTTGAGATTTGGAAATCAGTGTGCGATACTTTAATGACGCGTTCGCTGTCGTCGTGTTTTCTTTTGTCATTTTTTGACGTTTTTATTGATGATGAAATATGAGAACCTTCTTTATATAAATCGAAGCAAGCTTCGTCTACGTCTGATCTAGATGTTAAACCATTACCATACACTGCTATCATTCCATTTGGTTTAATCTCTTTAACTTCTCCTGTCCAGCCATCTATTGTTATAGCATACCTACCTTTTGTTTTTGAGTTAGCTATAACCATATCACCTACATTAAACCTTCTACCTCTTACGAGCGTCGTTGGTTGATATATGTCGAAGCA
>Ga0181347_1000449_pt1 | contig 13546 bp, 17 predicted proteins | sample Su13VDMM110SN_FD_130102 | JGI IMG/M metagenome (GOLD analysis project Ga0181347, IMG submission 130102) | Freshwater viral communities from Lake Michigan, USA - Su13.VD.MM110.S.N | ecosystem: Environmental > Aquatic > Freshwater > Lake | place: USA: Michigan | collected 2013-07-16
GTTACAGAACCACGCGATAGTACGACGAAATCACCGTAAAAGATGTCGGTCGCATAACCATACTGGATGTTGTACATACGGGTAGAACCCGCAAATACTTGACCACCAATTAGGTTCTGCGGCAACAACCCGTAAGGCGCGTTAACAGCAGGATAAGCCATTTAAGACTCCTTTAAAAAATTAAGAACCAGAACCAAAAGTAACCTTTGATGCACTTTCTTTGAAAAGTGGCATTCGCGGGTCGTTGTCTTTCATAAAAGTGTTATCAACGGAATCCATTTGAGCTTTATTTTGCTTGGCGAAGTGTGCGTCGCGTTGCGTCATAAACTCAACAGGAATACGGCATAACATCAGTCCTCCTACCTCGATATTGCCTTTAAAGCGTCCTTCGGTAGAAGCGTGCATCATCATTTCCGGGTAATCTTCACCTTTACAGGGTTCATATCCTTCTCTTAACTTGCTAGAAATGTTGGCTGGGTCAGTTGAACCCAAAATGCCGGTGCGAATCCAGCGATGTGTCCAACCTTCTCTTGCATCAGGAGATGGTAAAGATTCGGGAGGTCTCCATGATGTAGGGCGCATATCGTTCTCACGTGCTTCCGCTGCGCGAGGTTTACGGGTTTGTACTTCAGTCATCATGCGTTCCTTTCAATAATTGATACATGCCTTGCGTATTCTTCTGGTGTCACCCCAAGTTTTCTCGCAAGAGATACCTGACGCGGTTCCAGTTTGATACGTGAAGGTGGAGTGCTGCGGGTTGCGGGAGCAACTACAGAACTCGTGCGGCGCGGAGGAGGAGCCTCTTCTGCCATTGTTGACGTCTTTGTTTGAGGTTCGTCATTTTCCTCGGCTACCCCAAATTGCTCTGGGAAGCGTTTGCGAATGGTCTTATCGATTGTTTTGAAATAATCTTCGGAACCAATGTATTCAGAACCATACTGCTTTTGTAACTTTTTGTCAAGCCCCATTGCAGCCATAGTCATTTCTTCGTCCACTCCAAACCAGTCTGAGTTGTTTTCAACCCACTGTTTGGTGCGTGGATTAGTGGTTTGTTGCTGGCGCGGCGGCTCTGAAGGCTGAGAAACAATAGGAGTCATGGTCTCAGCTTTGTCTAGCCTGAGAGAAGCCTTTGTAACCTCTACCTGCGCGTCTGAGAAAGCATCTGCGTCACCGTCTTCAAAAGCCTTTTGCAGCTTTTTCTTAGCAGCTTCTAGTTGCATTTCTGCTGTAGATTTGTTTTGCTCAATGAACACCTTACTACCAGACTCTAATTGGTCTTTGAGGCGTTTGTTTTCCTCGTAGACGCTCTTGGCAAAGGTTTCAGCCTCTTCACGTTCACGCTGTGCGGCCTTGCGGGCACGGCGCTCGTTGTGGTAGTTATTGGTGTACTTCTTTAGTTTGTTACGGACGGTCTCGTCGTATTGCGCAAGTTCTTCATCGGTCGGGTCTTCCGGCTCGGCCCTTACTTGCGATTTCTCCTCAACATCCGTATCAATATCTAGCTCCTGTTGAGTAGGAGTTTCTTTCTCTTCGTCAGGAAATTTGAATTCCTCGCCTTTGTACTCTGTTGCCATTTTTGCTCCTTATGCAGCGCGTTGAATGCCACGTGGGTCTTCCACGGTCGCTTCAACCGAGTCATCATTAATGATTCGGAACTCACGACCATGAATCTTCAGGCGGGTGCCTGAATTGGGGCGGACGATAACGAAATCGCCAACTTTGCAACTTGCTCCATTTGGAAAGCGGGTTGTATCTTTATAGCAGTCAGGTCCAATCTTCACTACAAATAACACTGGGGTCAGTATTTCTTCGTAGTACATAGTTTTGGAATCTTTGACTAGACCTACCTCACTATCGGCGTATTCCTCCATAGCCTCTGGTACTACGCAGAGCAGGTGAAACGTCTTAGGATCGGGTAGCTGCTTGGCTTTTTCTTCCGCAGTCTTGTTAAGGACTCCGGATAAGTCCACAGCGGACACGTCAAATTCACTCATCGGATTTCTCCATTCTTTCTACAAGGTCGTTGATGGATTGATCTGCAAGGCTTAGACCCCGAATTACCCCGCAAACATGCTTATATTCCGCGTAATCTGCTGCTCTTCCCGTTGAAATAAACATTGCCTGTTCATCACGCAGGCGAGTTATTTCTTTCTGAATGTAGGAAAGGACTCGGATTTCGTCGTTCATTTGTTACCTCTTTGATTTCGGCTTTTAGCCAATTCAATGCCCAATCTTGTTCCCTCAAGTTGTTGCTGTTTTTCTAGCTGGTCGCGCTTGGCAGCAGACTGCGCGGCGACTTGCATAGCTGCAATTTCCTTCTGGGCTTCAATACGGGACTCTTCAACACGGATTTGATCGGCCTTGGCGGCTGCTTCAACCTGTTGTTTCTGTTGTCTCAACTGGAGTTCCTGCATCTTGATCTGCAACTCTTGTTGCTGCATCTGGATAACAGGGTCTTGCAGTTGTTGTTGAGCCATTTGTTGCTTGGCTTCATCTGTATTCTGTTTAAACAGCTTCTGTGATGCCTCAGCAGCCATTGCAGCGAGTTGATTGGCAAATGCCGGATCAACCTTCTTGTTCTGGTCTTCTGTTGGTAACGGAATTCCCATTTCCTCTTCTATCTGCATGCGGTATTCAAAGGCTACGTGTTCCTGAATGTGCGCCATCATTGCTGCCTGAATAGCCTGTGCCTGTGGGTTTTGACCAATAATTTGGGCAATCTTCGGGTCTTGCATGGCGTTCATATGCACTTGGATGTGTGCAGAGTGGTTTTGCTCAATAAATGCCTTTAAGGGTTTACCCGTTATGGCGTTTTGATTCTCTTGGATTGGGTCTGTTGGGAGTTCATCGTCCTCAATTGGCACCAATTTATTGGCGTTTTTGATTCCTAAAACATCAATCATCTGGCGATGTAAAAGGGGCATGTTGTAGATTTGAGGAGCAGACTGCGCCAACTGGAGCACAGCCTGATACTGAACAATCTTTTGCGCCATAGTGGCAGCATTTGGATCGCTGACAGGGATGATGTCCACCATCTCATAGTCACTCTTCTTGGCTCTACGGTCACCTGACTCAGGTTCAAATGCGTATTCTGTTGGTGCGCCTTCAGCAACAATTGACTTTAGGAGTTTGAACTCCTGCTTCATACTGAAATGCATCCGGCTTTGCACTGCGCCCATTACCTTTAAGGTGCGCTCTAGGAGAGCCAGCGTCGTTCCCACGGGAGCCTGTGCGCTCATGTCGGAGACGTTCATATCTCCGGCAGAGGCAAACGCTTTTCCTTCCTCTACGATGTTTTGGAAGAGAGCAAATAAAACCTGACTTGGCTCTTTGTATGGGAGCGGTAAGATGTTGTCGCGGATACTTCCGGAAGGGACATCTACATCTCTGAATTCTCCGGGCTGAATCGGCGTGTCATCACCTTTAATGCGAAGCCCCCTTGATTTAAGACCTCCGGGGAGGTTTGAGAGAGTGCCAGCATCAACCAATTGACGGATGAGCATGGTAGCGGACTTAACGTAACCTCCAATGAGATGTATAAGTCCGTATCCGTAGAAGCCAAAACCGGGGATGTATTGGTAGTGGACGAAGTGCTGGCGCTTTTGGTGGAGTTCGTCATCTTCATGCCAGTTCCTTCTTATTGCTAGAACCTCCATGCTACCTTTTTCCAAGCTAACCACGTAGGGAAGGGCAATACCTGTTATCTCCCCTTCCTTGTTCTTGTGCTCGTAACCTTTTATGTCTAGGTTTACATGAATCTCAAGGATGCGAAAGCGGTCATCTTGAATGGCAGAGATACCGTTTTCCTCGGCCTTTTGCTTTTCAACGTCATCTAACTCTGCGGTTGGCTCACCCAAATCAACATCACGGTAGAAGCCTACCTCTTGCAGCATAACAATGTCGTTCTTAGACTTCCTCATTACGTGCGTGATGCGTTCAGCACCTTCTAAGTCAGAAGCACCGTAAGGCACAACAATGTCTTCGGCAGGGATGAATATAGCCGCCTGACGCTCTTTGTTAGGGTCGTAGTAGACCTTCTTGAATGCGGAGCCTGTAATGGGTAGAGACCACAGGAGGCGCTCATGCTCAGGGCGGTATTCCTGCATGACCTCCGTTAACTGGTAGTTCATGTCGGTTTGGACGCGGTGGGAGGCTTCTATAGTCTCCTTGGTCTCTTTACCAATAATGGATGCCTTAACGGGGCCGGCAGCAGGGAATGTCTCCATGATGCCTTCAGCCTGAAAGCGCACTACTGACTCGGTAAGCATGGGATGGAATACACCACACGCCCCCTGCCAAGGTTCAGTGCGTTCTTCATACTTGAGACCTAGAAGTTTTATACCTTCTACGTAGGTTTGAATCCAGTCACGGCGGTCGCGCTGGTCTTTGTTGAAATCATCTATGAGGTCACTAGCAATACTGCTAAGGATGCCCTCATCAAGGTATTCGGCTAGGTTTGCACCAAAGTCTTCTGCGGTCTCTTCGCCGGGTTCTATATCAATCTCTAGCCCATCCATCTCAATATGGACAGCGTCAGGATTGTCGATCTCAATAGACAAATCCGGTTGTAGTTCTGAAATGCCTTGTGGATATAAACTTTTTTCCATATCTTGTCCTTAAACGGTGTAGTATCTTTCTTGCCTTCTGCTGCGGAAGTAAACGGGGTCATCTTCCTCATCTGAATCGATGCGGATGAAGCCACCTTGTCTAAACCTAAGAAGGGCTTGGCTGGTTGAGTCAACAAGGTCGTCATGGTCTCCATTAGGAAAAGCGGCGAGTTCTTCCATCAACTCATCCGCCCATCTTGTATCTGGACACCACACAATTCCTGACGAAAACATGTCAGAAATAGCGTTTACACGCGCTATCTTATCGCTTCCTTTGCTTGGTGTGTACTCCTGAAGCGGGATTCCCATCTGACGCATCTCATAGATCAAAGGCGCACCGGCGGCCTTCTTCTCCACTATGAGGCTGTCTGGGTTCCACTCCTTCCACATCTCAAATGCCTTTTGTTTGAGTTCAGGGAACTCCATGCGTTTCTTAAAAGCATCTAAGACGATGATGTTTGTCCTGTAGTCGCCGTGCTCATTAGGATGTTTAAACACACCCCATGTTGTACAGGCGGAATAGTCAGCACGATTGCTTTTCTCAAATGCGGTATCCCATGACTGAATCAAATATTCACATGTAGGCGGTGTATCTTCTTCCCAAATGCGCCATTGATCCCGTTTAATGATCGCGCCCTCTTCGGAGGTTGGGTTTTGTTGGTACTGTGCTTCCCATTTAGCCACTGGGAGTTCAGCTTTAAGAGCTTCAAGTGCCTCTCTTTTCCAGAATCCGGGCCATAACGGTGTTCCTGAGGGCAGAATCGCTGGAAAGTCGATAACTTCCCACGTATCTACGCCTTCTTTTCCTGAATTCTTGACAATCTGACCGGTTAAATCCCGTTTAGACCAGCGAGTCATAACAATAATGATCGCCCCGCCCGGTTGTAGACGCTGCCTAGGGCCAGATGTGTACCACTCATAGACGTTGTCATAGACAGCAGGGTTACCCTGTTTAGCTTCCTGCTCAGAATGTGGGTCATCAATGATCAAAAGATCGGCACCCTTACCCGTGACCGCCCCTCCGACACCAATAGCAAAGTAGTCGCCTCCAACCTCTGTGTTCCATCTGCCGGCGGCTTTTGAATCCGAGGACAGTTTGGTATCAAACACCTTACCGTAGTTCTCAGACCCAACCAAATTTCTAACCTTGCGACCAAAGCCCACTGCCAACTCGGCTGTGTGCGCTGTTTGGATGATCTTCTTATGTGGAAACTTACCCAAGAACCACGCCGGCAACAGGTAAGAAGCAAACTCAGACTTAGTGTGCCGGGGAGGCATGTTAATGATCAACCTCTTTAACTCACCCCTAGCCACTCTCTCAAATGCGTTTGCCATGATCTGGTGGTGTTTACCAGAAATGAATATAGGCCACATCTGGTTTGCAAAGTAAATAAAAGATTCCCTGCACCGGTGTACACGGTCATGCTCAAGGATACGGGCTATCTTCTTTCTCTCCGCGTCAGACACAGAATCCACAATCTGGACATAGTCCTCAATCTCTTCCTGTGTAAGAAGGATGTGATTCACAGAGCAGCCATCTCTCTAGCTGACTTATCCACAAGCCTAATAGCGTGGAACTTGTAAGGCTTGGTCTCAATGAGACCCTCATCCTTTAAGTTGTGAACAATACGGTGGATGTTGGATTTTGACTTCAATCCCAAACCCTTGGCTATAACCTCATAGGAAGGCGGTATCCCATGAATCCTCATGTAAGCCTTTATAAAGTCCAAAACTAACTGGCTGCGTTCTGTCACTTGATACTTAAAACCTTTAACTTGATACTTAAGAAGTTGGTAACCGCTCACATAAAGCAGTGGTGTTCGTCCCCCTTGGTATTTGTACAGTTCAAGGGCATGAGGCGCTAACCCTCATTACGGTTACCAACACGGCTGGAGACTGGTTTCTCTTTATGTTCCACGGGCGCCTCGTGTACGCCAATCCCCATGCGTGTTGTTGGTAGTCAGGGCGCTCATCTCCCGAATCTCTTGGTAGGCACTTCCTACCCTCATTCTGTGCCGAACACAGAACCAGTTATTCCACCAACAACCGTAGTTTAAACACAAATACGAACGTTCGCAAGCTGTTTAAACATTATTTTTTACGCTACAGAAGACACAGAGGACACAGAAGCAATTGAGTCTGTATTTTCCAAATATATATACCCCCACCCACTTCCATTTTGACTGACTACCGGGGGGTGTTTTACGTGGAGCAGTCAAACAGGGCATGAGAACGTTCGCATGGGTAGGGGGACTGTAATTGTGGGAGTGGATTAGAGCGTATACGTGAGGGGGGGACCCATTGTGTGGCGCGGGGGGTCGGGGCACGGTGGGGCGAGCACGGTCAGCGTTTAAACAGGCACGGACGCCTTTGCGTTTACATCGGTGATAGTTCCCAACGACTGCACTGCACTAGGTCGTTGACGCAGTAGACGCAAGTGCCCCGCTAGTTCACGTTTAAGTTGATCGCTACTGATCGTCACTTCTGCCTTGCTGTCAGTGTGTGTAAACAGCCCCGATGCTTTACCCAGTAGTTCCAATGCTTTTAATTGACTACCCTCTTGTTTAGCACCTTTACTCAGTTCCAATAGTTGCTTGAGCACATATCGTTTCGTACCCGCCACGTCATCGACTAGGTTTTCTGTGATGGTTTCCCACGCATCCTTTAGCACTTCCTGTACCTTAGGGTGTTTAAACAGTTTGTTGGCATTGGTGCTGATGACGTGATCACTACTGGTGTCATTTGGGTATGCGTCACGGTATGACTGTCTTAGTGTTTTCCCACTGATGATGCCCATACAGAATGAATACTGTTGTGCTGTTATAGGTCTCATGCGTTCACTGGTTATCACATTACCATCCACTCTACGTTTAGGTGCGTCTGCCATATGCGCTAACCGCTCCGCTTCGCTCAGAACAGGGTTTTCACTGTTATCAACTTGATCAGGTTCATTCGCCTGTTCCAGTGCTCGCATGTAGTCACCCTTGGTCATTTTCTCCATAGTACTTACCCTTTCACCCAAATGTCTTATGTAAATAAACACATGCTGTTTAAACGTACAGCACTGTTCGTATGTCCAGCACTATATCACTTGTCCACAGGCATGTGAATAACTTGAACTGTCCACAGACTTACCCACATCAGTGTGGATAACTTTGTTAAACGAAATGCTTACACATTGTCAGGAAGCCCCCTAATTTTCCCAACCCATACCTACCCCGCCTAAACCACTTGACCCCTCTTCTAGCCCCTTTAAATCGGTCTGTCCCTCAAATGTATTACTGATGTTAATCACAGCCTGTATATATCCACAGGTTGTCTGTCAGCACCTATATATAAGTACATGAGTGCCCACTAACTGATCACCCAATCTAATAACCCTACGGTTTACTCAGGTAAATATCCCAGTGTTTGACATAACAATATTAATGTGATCCAATATGCATTGGCAACATCGCCAGACAGAAAAAGGATTAGCAAAATGAAGATTACAAAGTATGCAGTAGTGGCGTTCAACAAAGGCATCATTGAAAAGGTAGTCAGCGTACATCTCTACAAAGGTGAAGCGGAACTAGCGTTCCTCAACTGCATCAATGGTGACGATAGGGACGATCCCTATCAGTCTCTTGAGTACACCATCCTAGAGAAAAACGTCACCGTAAGTTAATACCCTGATGCCCCTTGCGGGGGCATTGGAGTGGTAATTTCGCCACGTAATTGGAGTATGAGAATGGAACAACTAATAACACCACTTGCAGTTACCAAATGGGCTAAGTTTGAATTGCAGACAGTACAGAAGTCTTTCGTAAAAAACCCCAGTGCCTACAACTGGAATGCTTGCACTAGAGCAATGAGCGTCTATCAATACGTTCACTGGTTGTTTGAGCGTGGCGGTGTCGCTGAGGGTTATCAGTTGATCGATGCCCTGACAGACAAGCCACTGGATAAATGGGCTGATGTAATTTGTGAAGTCGGTGAATTGAATGAAGAGGATTGCATCGCACCATAAGTTAACACCGTGATGCCCATGCTGTGGGCATTGCAGTAGTAATTTTGCTACTTATTTGGAGATCATCACATGACCTTACCTACCGTCCACGCCACACGTGAAGAGTGGCTCACCGTTGCATTCAATGAACTGCGCCCCGCATTTGAAATCGCAGGGTCAATACTTCCCGACAAGGTGCGCCTTACTTGTGGCTTTCCCCTACATGCCAAGCGTAACAACGCTATTGGCGAATGCTGGATCGACACTGCTAGTGCCGACAAGCACTATGAAATATTAATTAGCCCTGTCATCGCCAAGCCAAAACAAGTGTTTGAAGTACTGGTGCATGAGTTATGCCATACCGCCAAGGGCGGATTCAACCACGGTGTCAACTTCCAAAAGATCGCATCAGCCATGCTGTTAGAGCCTGTCAACCCCACACGTAAAAACGCATGGGGCTATACGCAAGGGGCTAACGGTTTTGACCAAGCCTACGGTGCGATCATCGACTCACTGGGTGCGTACCCACATGCTGAGTTGGCATTTGCCAACGGTAAGAAAAAACAAGGCACACGCATGCTGAAAGCAGAGTGCCCATCCTGTGGCTATACCGTGCGCCTGTCTTCCAAATGGGCATCCTACGGTCTCCCCTCATGCCCTGTCGATCAAGACGTGCTCACCTTAGTTTAATTGGAGTAATACAAATGAACCGCAACGAAATCCGCACCGAAATTTCTCGCATCCCCATGCCCATTCGCACAGGGGCACTGTCAACCCTTGGTCTACCGCATGGGGCTAGTCCGATACAGGACATTGACACCCTGACTGACTGGGTACTCGCTCACTATGGCAATGGCAATAACGATCAGGGCATAGCATTAATCAGACAGGCCAACCCCCACAAACCCGCTACCACTACCACTGTGGACAACGCACTGTCCGCCACGGTACAAGCCACGTCCGCTGTCGCATCACGTGCCGAAAGCACAGCCTTGGACGCACTGCAAAAGGTCAACGATGCGCATCAGGACGCACTAGGACGCATCAGTGCATTGTCTGATTCACTGATCCAAAACAGCAAGGTACTGAGTAAGATTACATCCCGCTTGGACAAGGCAGAGCACAGCATCGGGGCTGTCAACCTTGACGATGACGCTATCGCACGTGCGGTGAACACCGTTGTGGCTGATGCGTTTGCACCGTTTAAACAGGCTGTTGACGCTGTCGGGGCACAGGCTGTAGTGGCTGACCTTGCATCGGTCTACCCCATCGATACCAAGTCAGCATTGGACGTTTTCGGTGTAGACGTGCGTGATCCTAAGGGCAACCCCCTTATGGTCTCCATTTGGAATGACCCAACTGCACCCGCTGTTAACCCTTTCCACGTGTGGACTGAAAAGGTATTGCGTCACTTCCTGTTAGCCGATATCAACGGTGACAACGTGTGGCTTGGCGGTGAAAAAGCAACCGGCAAATCAACATCAGTGGAGCAGTTCTGTGCCCGCACCGGACGTGCGTTTAAACGTATCAACTTCACCAAGCAAACCCAACTGGAAGACTTCATCGGATCAACCGGCTATGACCCTGTCAAGGGCACATACTTTGAACAAAAAGATTTCCTCATGGGTTTTACTCACCCCTCTACATGCGTTTTGTTAGATGAGCCAAGCAACCTAGACCCTGCGATTTTGGCGATCTTGAATGGATTCCTAGAGCCTGATAGTAATGTTTCCTACGGTGGTGCTGTCCGCAGACGTGCCAACGGTGTACTGGTATTCGGTGCCGATAACACCCTTGGTAATGGTGATGAGACCGGACGCTATGCCGGCACAAAGGATATGAATTCAGCACTGATGGATCGCTTTGCACAAGTGGTGCGCATGGAGTACCTACCCTTGAAAGATGAAGTGGACGCTGTTATGCGCCACACTGGGTGCACAAAAGAGTTGGCAACCCACGTGATGAAGTCGATACGTGTGGCACGTGCCAAGGTGCAAACGTCCGATATCGTGGACGCACCATCGATCCGCAGTGTGATCGCCTTTATCAAATCGCTAAAAGTCTTGAATGTAAAAGACGCATGGGACACAACCATAGCAAACCGTCAGCCTAGTGAGTCAGCCACAGCATTGGAAGCGATCCGTGTGGCAACCATTGACGAAACCTTGATCAACAACAACATCTAATCGGAGTAAGAAAATGAAAGCACGTTTAAACGGTTATGAATTCCGCATCGCAATTGTCGGTGCATGCCACAAGTTATGTTCTGAGTTGGCTTTGCCACAAGTGACGGTGTCATGGGGCGATATCAGCACAGCACGTATCAACGCACGAGGTGACATTGAGTTGGCTAACGTGGCTGACGATGCCATCATTGATCGCAAAACCTTTGACAAATACGTTGGCTTTATCTTGCACGAGTTACTGCACCGCAAGTACACCGACTTTGACGCACGTGGTGACAACCAGTACATCGATCAACTGCACAATGCCATTGAAGACGCATGGATCGAGAACACATGCATTGCACAGGGTTTAGTCGGTAATGCGCAAGGTCTCTTGTCTAGCGTGATCGACAACATGAGCACTGATGCACTAGCCGGATGGGACAACAAGTGGCATCACCCCGCACGTTACCCTTTCCTTTTGGCTGTCTATGCACGTAAACACGCAACCGTGAAGTTACCCTTGGCTGAGGGATTGCAACCAGTGTTTGACGGTGCATGTGCACGTCTTACCACTGTCCAAAATTCATTTGACACATTGGCAATCGCAGTGTGGGTGTATGACCAACTGCAAAACCTTGACAAGCAAAACCCACAGCGTGACAGCGACAAACCATCGGATGGCAACCCTGATGGCAAAGGTGCTGATGGTTTCCCACGCAAGGGTGAGGGTCAAGGCAATGGTGCTGAGACCGACGAGAAGGGGTCTACAAGCGACGATCAGGGCAAGGGTGAGGGTGAGGGTACTAACCCCGCTCCTAAGCCCACAGGCAAGGCATGTTCACCAGTGAAAAAAGACGGTACACCATGCAAGGCACGTGAAGTCGAGCCTAAGAATGAAGCCCCTGAGGGTACTGGTGCTGAGGGTACATACAGCACGTCATCAGGCATTACCAAGCGTGGGCACATGGAATCACGTAATGGTTTTAGAACCGACATAAACGTGGGTGCCAAGTTACGTTACGAAGTGCGCAAAATGTTTGAGAACACCGGCACTGATGACTTCCAACGCAACCGCAAAGCCGGATCGATCAACACACGTGCACTGCACACAATTGCACAGGGTAATGATCGCCTGTTTAAACGTAGGTTAGAAATTGAAGGTATCGATTCAGCAGTGGTGATTGTGTTGGACGTCTCATCTTCTATGTTCCACAGCGATATACCTAACAGCCCCATCCAGTGCGCTATCAATGCGACAGCATCCCTGTTGGACGCATTGAACAGAGCCGGTGTAGATACAGCACTGCTCACATTCGGTGACAGCGTGGGCGTGGCTAAGGGTTTTAAAGACAATGCTAAAAAGACCATCAAAGCATTGAGCAACATCGGGTCAGGCGGATGTACCAACGATTACTTTGCAGTGCGCTATGCACACGAGTTACTGCACGGTCACAACGCACAACGCAAGGTTTGCTTTGTATTGACTGATGGTCAGGGCAACGGTGTAGATACAAGACTGCAAGTGGAATCAGGCGAACGTCTAGGTATCACAACGATAGGTCTAGGTATCCAGTTGGATGTATCCAACGTATACAAGCACAACGTTACCGTGCGTAATGTTCACAGCATCGGTGCGATGGCATTCAACAAAATCAAATTAGTAGCATAAGGGGAATCATATGAATTGGAATCACAGGCTAATCAATTGCCCATCGGAAAACGGTGGGGACGATTACTTCACCTTTAAAGAGGTGTACTACAGCGAGGATGGTAAGCCTGAGGGCTACAGCGATCCATACATGGGCGGTGATGACATTGGCGAGGTGCAAGAGTTACTCATGCGCCTTCATACAGCAATGCAACAACCAGTGCTCCACGAGAATGACTTCACAGGGGGTGCACATGTATAAATTAAAAGAATATAGAGCACGTCCCTATGACCTTAACGGTGCATGGGAAGTTTACGAATACAACGCTGAAGAAGACGATTGGGACTTGGTAGAGGAATATAAGTTTATCGATGAGGAAGACTGCGCCAATCAATACTTGTGCGCATGTTTTGGAATACGTGTGCTGGAGCGTACCCATGTTTAAACACATAGCAGGGGGGCACTGGTTTGTCCCATCGACTGTCGGGTCAAAGGGAAATACGGTATGGACGCAAGACCCTACCGGTGGGAGCATGATAGTTGCTGACTGTAGTAGTCGATCAACACCCATCGCCACGCAACGTGCCCACGCAAAATTAATATCCTTTGCGCCTGATATGTTGCTAGTGCTTGAAGATATTGCCAAGCGTGGTTATGACGATCACGCACGTAAGAGTATGAAGTTTCTAATGCAAAGGATGAGCCATGACTAAATTAATTTGTATTGTCTATGCGGTCGCTGTATTGGTGATCATGTTGGATTTGTACGTGTGGCGGTTGTATGGATGATGAGGAAAAAAAGATGTTGCGGTTGTTTGAACAATTAGCAACGCATATTGCCGATGCGGAGTTGGGTAGTGACCAAGTCGGTGCTGTCCTGATTAAGTTGGCGGTTTTGCATGCTGTGAACCGTCTTGACCGTCAGGAATTTTTAGACCATGTTGGATATGCGTGGAATTACGAAAAGTTTTTTCACCCTGAATCCGATGAGATGCATTAACGTTTAAACAAAGGAGTAGATATGAACAATTTAGATTCTGTCAGTGGTACTGAAATGCAACGACTCATTGTTAACACAATGCAAGAGTTAGCGTGGGTAGTCTGGGGTGAAGTGCTTAGGACACAAAAAGAAAA